>Ga0256843_1002053_pt1 | contig 15075 bp, 14 predicted proteins | sample AlvinellametaG_FD_191572 | JGI IMG/M metagenome (GOLD analysis project Ga0256843, IMG submission 191572) | Pompeii worm associated microbial communities from hydrothermal vent at the East Pacific Rise, Pacific Ocean - Alvinella | ecosystem: Host-associated > Annelida > Integument > Unclassified ... | reverse complement strand
GTTTATGCACTTTGGAGCTTACATGCAAAAACAATATAACTATGCAGTGCTTTATTTTTTACTATTTAGTATTTTACTGCTTGTAAGCAGTATCGCCCTATTTGCCGAAAAGATAGGCTTCTCTTACAATGATATTCTACACTACTACCTTGGCGATGAAAAACTCTACACCGCTCCAAAATCATCTACAGGCATACTCAAGATAATTCTGCCCCATATCTTTGGCTTCGGGCTCTTTTTGATGGTACTGCTCCATTTTGGGCTATTTACAAAAATGCGAAGATCACGAAAACTCTACCTGCTTGGCATTGCCCTTTTTCTCACTGCCTTTACAGAGCTTTTCTCCGCGCTCTTTATCGTTATGGGTCTTACATTTTTTGTTTATATGAAACTCTTTTCGTTTATTGTTTTTGAACTTCTGATTCTTTACACATCATGGCTGCTCTTTCGCGCTATTGCCTTAAAATGAACATATCAATATTTTTTGAAAAGAGCAGCTTTTTTTGTCTGTCTAAAATAATATAGCCTACATTTAAACTATCCAAAAATTTCAATGCCTTCTCATAAGGCATCACACTTGCAGCTGTAGCATACGCATCAAGATCACTGCTTGGAAGTTTTGAAACAAGTGTCATGGAGATGAAACTCCTTTGGGACTCTTTTGTTTTTGGATTGATGAGATGATTATGTCTTTGTGTTTGTACATAGCGGTTATAACTCCCGCTTGTCGAGATGCCCATATCATCATATTTTGTCTCAAATCGTGCTAAAGGCTCCTTATCCAAAGGATTAAAAACCTCTATGTTACATTTTCCAAGACAGCGTATATCTCCGCTTGCTGCGATTTTGACATTTTGTATTCCCCTCTTTTTAAAATACTCGCTCACTCTATCTAGACAAAATCCTTTTCCCATCCCGCCAAGATCGATTTTTACATTTTTCCCAAGAGTCGCATAGGTTTTGTCAAAGACCAAAGTAGAGAGATCGACATTACTCTTGTGAAGTGCTGCGTTTGAAGGGATCTGCTCCTCTTCACCAAATTTATAAAGATCTTTTGTGACACTCCCCACCGCTACATTAAAATAACCGTCAGTTCTTTGATAATACTCCTCTGCCAAACGCAGTGCTGCATAACTGTAGCTATCGAGCTTTGCTTTTTTGACTGCGTTTAATCTGTAGATGGGGGACTCTTTTTTATATGAAGAGAGCGAAGTATCAACTCTTTTAACGATCTCAAACGCAGTACGAAACTCACGCTTGTATCTTGCATCGAGCGAAATACTCACAAAAGTTCCCATAGCTATTTTTGTACGTTTGAGCATCTTTGCAAAACCAAGAGAATCAAATACAAAGAGAAAAAGTATTAACGTAATAATTTTTATTTTCATACTCCAATAATATCAAGAAAATTATAATATAATCATTGCATGAAAATATTACTTTTAGAAGATGATACGGCTTTAGCAAATATCTTGGTTGATTTTTTAGAGGATAGTTATGAGGTACAACATACCTACAGTATGAAAAAAGCACTTCAAATGAGTGAAGATGAAAAATTCGATCTCTATATCTTCGATATAAATGTACCCGATGGCGACGGTATCTCACTTTTACGTGAGCTTAGAGAGTTCCATGATGAGACCCCTGCCATATTTATCACTGCGTTTCACGATACAAAATACCTCAAATCAGCATTTGAATCAGGTGCAAATGACTTTATCCGCAAGCCTTTTGACCTCGAAGAACTGGCACAGAGAATCGACAATATAAAACGACATTTCGGACTCGACACACTCATCTCTTTAAGTGATTCTCTAAGCTTTGATGTAAAGACGCATACACTTAAAAGTTCCCAAACAAACATAAAGCTCACACATAAAGAGAGTGACTGTCTGCACTATTTTTACAAGAACCGTCACCGTGTTATCAGCTCTGATGAGCTGTTGCAAAACTTTTGGGAGTTTGATGAGATGCCAGGAGATGATGCCATACGAACCATCGTCAAAAATCTGCGTAAATACATAGGCAAAGAGCGCATTGTCAACATTCGGGGAGAGGGGTATAAGTTTGAATGAGTTAGAAAAAAAATCCTTTTACTCTTTTTTACTGCTCTATCTCAGCTCCTCTGCTCTTTTTATTCTTCTGCTTGGCTACTGGTACTACAGTGCTCAAAAAAATGCACTCGAGAGTGAAACCTACTACAAACTCGAACACCTCGCAGATAAACTCTCAGGAAGTATCATCAATGCACAGATGAAGGGTACAACACTTATCTTACCCCACGAAGAAGGATTTGAGTACAGTCTTATTCCAACTTATGAAAAAGAGAAATATCGAGTAGGATACTTTGAGGAAAACGCCAAGAAAGTATTAGTCTCATCAGCACCGCAGGAGCATCTCAATATTGAATATGTCGTAGTCAAAACCACTAGTTACTTTGAAAGGCTTCAAAGCTTACAAAAACAGGTCCTAACGGTAATGGGTATCAGCTTTTTACTTATCGGAATCATCTCCTTTTTTCTTGCGAAACTCTTTATGAGACCATTGCATAACAGAATGAGTCAGATAGAGAGTTTTATCCAAGATGTTTCACATGAGCTCAACACCCCTATAACAGCGCTGAAAATGAGTGCAAGCAGAGCACTGAAAAAAGAGGTCTATAACAAAAAGATACTCACAAATATCTCCATCAGTACAAAACAGCTTGAGAGCATCTACAAATCCCTCACATTTTTAAACTTCAAACAAAACACCCAAGAGCCGCAACATATTAATCTCAAAGAGATACTCCAAAGTGAAATAAGCTACTACGCTGAACTGACAGAAGCAAAACATATCACCATTGTCACTGCGCTGGAAGATAGATACTTTGTCATGGTTCCAAGCAGAGCCGAGCTGCTCTTCTCAAATCTCATCTCAAACGCAGTGAAGTACTCCATGCCCGAGACAACCATTACCATCACGCTCAAAGAAAATACTTTTACCATACAAGATGAAGGTGTCGGTATAGCAGCAGATAAACTCCAGGAAATATTTAAGCTATATAAACGTGAATCAAACATTGCAGGAGGCTTTGGAGTGGGACTAAGCATCGTAAAACAGATATGTGATACATATAATATTGATGTAGAAGTAGAGTCTCAACTGGGGCAAGGCACACTCTTTATACTACGCTTTGGTGACTCCCTATCAAAGTAAGCACGGCTTGGTACTTTTTTTGCTATTATTATAGAAAATATTTCACATAGGGTACTCAATGGCTAAAGCAAATGACGATATAATCATTATTGAAGATAGTGATGCCGCTTTAGACGCCCAACAGACCCAAGAAAAAATCCTCGATATTGAAGCAGAAGAAGAAGCAAAAAAGAAAAAGATAATTCTTTTTGGCGGGATTACAATTATCATTGTTCTGCTTATCGTAGTGACCGCTCTGCTCCTGCTGTTTAAAAAATCCCAAGAGATACACAGTATTGACTTTTCAATCTTGGATGAAAAACTAGAAAATAATAAAACCGTCGCACTCGAACCTACAAAACTTGAAAATATGATCGCAAAAGCGAACTATCTTTATACAAACGGTTCAAAAGAGAAAGCACTCACTCTTTATGAAGATATTGCCCAGTACTCAAAAGCGATCTCGGAGTACAACCTGGGTGTAGCACAGCTTAAAGGCGGACAGTATGAAATCGCACTCAAGACCTTCCAAAAAGCGATAAACAATGACGAAAAACGCTGTGTCAGTGCCATAAACGCAGCAGTATGTTCTTTGCACCTCAATGACAAAGAGAGCTTTAAGTACTACATAGATCTGGCATACGCATACCTGCCAAATGAGATAAACTCACCCCTTTACTCATACTACTACACGCTGATAAACTATTATGACAAGAACTATCTTGCAGCACTCAACTCACTCAAGCACTCATCATCAAATGCTTACCCTGAAGTACAGGATCATCTCAGCGCAAAGATAAATGCACTCTATGAAAACAACTACGACGCCATCGATGCGCTTGAAAAGCTCTCTGATCCTTTAGATACTTTTAGTCTGGGACTTCTTTATGCAAGAATCGGGGATTATAATCTCGCAAGCAACCATTTTGAAGATGCGATACTAAAAGAGATAGAACCCCTTAGAGCAACTTTGGCACTGGGACTTATCAACCTAAAAGCAGGGCATATACAAACTGCATCTCAGATGATAAAGAAAGTAACGAATAAGTACCCTGAAGAGGTCTACAAATACTACCCTGTCAAAGTAAAGCTCAAAGAGTCTCTTTTTGATGCACAAAAAGCACAGAAGCTCTACAGAACAAAGATCATAAACTCACAGATCGTTGCGTTTAACAAGATATTTTACTTCTCTCCATATAAAATATTCAATGCTAACCAGACTATCAGCTACATTAGAAAAGGAAATGCAAATATCTATATTGACAATGTCAAGTCTGCACAAACATATCTCAAACGCAGTGCTTCTTCTTCCAATGTAAACGCAGGACTTACACGTGCCATCAAAAAAGCACTCTCTATGAAAATACGAGAAGCAAACGAAGAGCTGCAAAGACTTGTAAAACTCCAGCCAAAGCACTCTATTTTACAGTACAATCTTGCACTTACCTATGCACAGCTTGGTGATATCAGTAAGGCTCATGAGCATTTTTTACGTTCGTACTATCTTGATGCAAAAAATTATCTCTCTGGTATATATGCTGTTATGACAGGGAAAATGATAAACAAAGATACGAAAAAGCTCAAGTCCATCATCGCTGATTCTGTTGCTTCAGAAGATGAAAGTGAAGAGACAGAACTATATAAAACACTTCTGCAAATAAGCGGAAATGATTATCTTTCAGCAGTTGAATGGTTAGAGAACACATACAAACAAAGACCGCTCTATCTTGTACTCAATACCCTCATAGGAATGAAACTACATCATTATGATGCAGCACAAAAAGCAGCACAAAAACTGACCATACAGTTTCCAAAAGACATACTCCCGCATCTTATCTACATAGATACTCACTTTTACAATGACAAGCCTGCACTCTATGTTGAAAATGTAAATAAATACCTCAAACAACAGCACTTTACTTTTACAGACCTCTACTACGGTCCCTATATCACAAGATATCTATACATCCAAGAGAACCTCATTACCGGTCAGCTCTACTACCTGCGTAAACAGCTTGAAGCAAAACTCGATACCACTACTGACAATACGCATGAGATTGAGAGTGCTCTTGCACTTGCTTCACTCTATGACAAGCATTTTGAAGAGTCCTACACCATTTACAATCATCTTATAGATGAACTAAAAGTCAGAGACTCCTACACTCTCTATCTCGCAGCAGTAGCCTCAACAGCGGCAAATCACCACGCCAATGCAATTGCACTGCTTGAGCTCTCAATTATGAAAAACAGAAGCTATTATGAGAGTAGATATGCGCTTGCCCTGCTCTACTTGGAGACAAAGAACAATGAAGGAGCGACAATTCAACTTGGAAAGATAAAGGATGATGGTTTTGAATCGAACTATTTTGAATTTAATATTGATGAAGATAAGTTGTTATATGAGAAGCAACATCCCCAAACTGGGGAAGAGGGTTAAAGGAAATAGCCTAAAAGTGTTTCACTGCCACTAAGCTGATTGCCCACATTTACATTAAGTTTAAATGCTTTTGGCAGATAAATAGTTGTAACACCATTGAGCATTACACCATATCTTGAAGCTTTATGAACTTTTGCACCTTCAATTATATCAATATAAAGAGGAGCGAAACTTCTCTCTAAACGATGTATGAGTTTGATCTTGTTCTCTTGTTCGTCGGCAAGTTCTATTACTGCGTATTCGTTCAAGGCTTCAAATAATTTTGACTTTTTAGAGACTCTTGTACCTTTAAAAAGTTCTATCTTTTGGACTGTTGCATTAAATGGAACTCTTAAGATCGAGACATCACGATATCCAGACTCTACCTCAATTTTATAACCATAAGTATCATCTTCTATCTCTTGAATTGAGAGAAGTTTTCCATCTACAGGAGAGAGCAGTGCATTCTCTTCATGTGAAGAGAATGACTTCTCCGGGTTTCTAAAGATATAAGCACTAAAGAGCATAAATACAAACGCAGCTATTGCCAGAAGTTCCAGATCCAGCATAGAGAGCACTAAAAATGCTACAAATGCGTATGCGATATACTTAAAAGAGTGTTTATGCAAAATAAAAAGGTTATTTTCCATCTTCCGACTCATTTTTTGTATTTTTATTCATTGTTGCATCTTCTTTTAACTCTTCGGCAATAGTCTCTGTACTCTCAACAACTTTAGACTCTATACCATTTTCTTTTTCAAAATCAATAATGATCTCTCTTACCTCGTCACCGGTAATATTTTCTTTTTTGTACAGAAGTGCTACCATACCTTCGATTGCATCTCTATACTCTTCTAAACGGCCAACTACAGCTTTATATCTCTCATCAAGAGATTGCTTGATAAAGTCATCCATCTCTTGTGCCATTTTATCGCTGTACTCTCTTGTAGCTTGTTGCGTTCCACCTAAGAATGATTGACGTGATTTTTCAAGTACCATTAAACCTGCGATATCTGTCATACCGTAAGTTTGAACCATTGATTTGATAATGTCAGTTGCACGCTCTAAATCGTTACCTGCACCTGTTGAGATCTCACCTATGAACACTTGTTCAGCTGCACGCCCGCCAAGAAGAACATCGACTTCAGCCCAAAGTTCATGTTTTTGCATCATAAACTTGTCTTCTTCTGGCTTGTTAAGTGTATATCCAAGTGCTGCAAGTCCACGAGGAACAATAGAGACTTTAGATACTTTTTTCGCACCCTCTGTAGTTTCAGCAAGAAGTGCATGTCCACTTTCGTGATAAGCAACGATTTTTTTCTCTTTTGGATTGATACGGCGTGATTTTTTTGCAAGACCTGCGAGTGCACGTTCTACCGCTTCAAACATATCTTGTTGTTTTACTGTTTTTTGACTTTTACGTCCAGCTAAAAGTGCCGCTTCATTCACAATATTTGCCAAGTCTGCACCTGCAAGACCTGCTGTAAGACGCGCTATCTCTTCAACTTCGACATCATCGTCCATTTTTACATCTCTCATATGTACTTTTAAGATCTTAACACGTCCTTCAAAGTCCGGCTTATCAACTAAGACCTGTCTGTCAAAACGTCCCGGACGCAATAGCGCCTGGTCAAGTATCTCAGGTCTGTTTGTCGCAGCCAAGATAATAACAGGGGTATCTGTACCAAAACCGTCCATCTCTGCAAGAAGTTGATTAAGTGTTTGTTCACGTTCATCATTACCGCCCATAACACCGCCTGCGGCACGACTCTTACCGATAGCATCGATCTCATCGATAAAGATGATAGAAGGTGCATCTTTTTTTGCCTGCTCAAACAGATCACGTACACGAGCAGCACCAACACCTACGAACATCTCAATAAAACTTGAACCGCTTACTGAGAAAAATGGAACTTCAGCCTCACCTGCAACTGCTTTTGCAAGAAGTGTTTTACCGGTACCCGGTGAGCCGACAAGTAAAACACCTTTAGGGATTTTTGCCCCTATCTCTACATAACGTCCCGGATATTTTAAGAAATCAACGATCTCTTGAACTTCCTCTTTTGCCTCTTCAACACCCGCTACATCATCAAATTTTGTTTTTGGTTTCTCTGAGTTTATCATCTTTTTGGAATTACCCATTCCAAGCAGACCTCCACCCATACTTTTTTGCATACGTCCTGCAAAGAACATCCAAATCCCAATGATAAGTAAAAATGGAAACAACCATCCAAACATCTCTGTAAACCAATTGGTTTCAGAAAAACCAGTGTATTCTATATTTTCTTTATCCAAAAGTTTCACAAGATCATTATCGCCTTTGATCACTCTTGTTGTATATATTTTACTGCCGTCAGTCGACATCGCTTTGATAAGCGTTTGTCCTATCTCAACCTTCTTGACACTTTTATCTTTTACTAAAGTTTTTAATTCTGAATAACTTACCGGTTTTACTCTCGCAGCAGCGCTGCTGTTCATCGTACCGTTAGCCATTCCTGCACCGTCACCGACCATTACTTTAAAAAGTAATATAACTACAACTGAAAAAATTGCAAATGTTATCAGTGGGTTCTGATTAAAAAAATTATTATTGTTATTGTTGTTCTTATTCTCATTATTTGCCATATTATGTCTCTTTTCTTTTTAATATGAGTGTTACCCACTCTTCTTGGGCTATCTTCTCTATAATCTCACAATCTTTATAGTAGTTCAATACTTTTTCTTCGTATTTGTCTAAAATACCTGATAATATCAAAACTCCATCTTCAGCCAAAGCATTCTTCAGATCATTTGCTATAAAAGTCAGAACATCCGCTACGATATTTGCAACGACTATGTTATATTTTTGATCTAAATTCGTTGCTGAACCTTCCCAGATAGAATGAAATTCCAAATTGTTAAGTTTTGCATTTTTAATTGCATTCTCAACGGAGATCGGATCTGTATCACAGGCATCAACGATCGCTCCAAGCTTCATCGCACCGATCCCGAGTATTCCACTTCCGCATCCAACGTCAAGTACTTTATCATCTTTTTTTACATACTTTGAAATTGCTCGAAGTGAAGAAGCTGTTGTGGGATGATGACCTGTTCCAAACGCAAGAGCAGGATCGATTGCGATATTAATAAGGTTTGGATTTGCTTCACTCCAAGTCGGATGAATATAAAATTTATCGATTGCCAAAGGTTCTATGGAGTTTTTGTAAGACTCTACCCAGTCACTGTTTTGAAGCTGTTTTTGCTCGAATTCTATCTCTATATCTTCGCCCAATGCTTTTTGAAGTGCTTCAGTGAACTGTTCCAATCCCCAGACAATAGTCTCAAGATTATCTTCACTGCGGATAATAAAACCGTTCTCAATCTCCTCAAAGCCGACAGGAAGCGTGTCAGCTAGAAAATCAGCATATAGAGCATGCTGTGAAGAGACCTTTACTGTAAGCTCATAATAATGCTCTTGCATTACTCGGCAACACCCATCACCGCAGCTAGTTTTTCTTTTAATACTTGAGGTGTAAAAGGTTTTACAATGTAGTTGTTCACACCTGCTTTAAGTGCTGTAATAACTTCAGCTTTCCCGCCTTCTGTTGTAACCATTATAATCGGTGTGTCTTTAAAACGTTCATCTGCACGTACTTTTTTGACAAGTTCAAGTCCGTTCATTTCAGGCATATTCCAGTCAGTAATAAGCATCTCGATATCTGGATTTGCATCCATTTGAGCCCAACCTTCGACCCCGTCTGCACCTTCAAGTATATCTTTGTACCCTAAACGTGCCAAAGTGTTTTTAATAATACGACGCATTGTAGAACTGTCATCAACCACAAGTAATTTCAAATGAAATCCTTTAAATATATATTTTATTTTTGTCTATAATAATATCAAAATTTTGTTTGCTTTACCATTAAGCCAAGAGTTTAAACATCTTCGCCAAATCCAATCTTCCCTCATAATAAGCTTTACCTATGATAACACCATCAACCTCATTTGTAGCGATAAGAGCCTTGATATCATCTTCATCTTTTACACCGCCGCTTGCGATCGTACTTACTCCGCTTGCTCTTGCGATCTCAACTGTAAACTCTACATTTACACCGCTGAGAGTTCCGTCTTTGCCGACATCGGTACAGATGATAGCTTCTACACCTGCGTTTGCAAACTCTTTTGCCAGATCAGTCGCTTTCATCTCGCTCACTTCACCCCAGCCCTCAACAGCTACATATCCGTCAATTGCATCTATCCCCACGGCTATTGGATATTTTGCTGCCATATCTTTAACAAACTGTGGATCTTTTACTGCGATAGAGCCCAAAATAATTCTATCGATACCGATTTCTAGCATCTTTTGTATGGTCTCTTCATCACGAATCCCGCCGCCTAGTTCAAGTTTGACATTACAGTTTTCTCGGATCTTGATTATCTGCTCAAGATTTTTCGGCTCACCGGCAAAAGCACCGTTAAGATCAACCAAGTGTACCCATTCAGCACCCATCTCTTCAAACTTCTTCACCAAGCTCCAAGGCTCATCTGAGTAAATCTTCGCACTATCCATCAGCCCTTTTGTAAGGCGTACCGCTTTTCCGTCTTTTAAATCTATCGCTGGATATAAAGTCATTTTGATTCTGTTTCCTTCTTATAAGTTTATAAAATTTTCTAAAATCTGCAAGCCGTTCTTATGGCTTTTTTCAGGGTGTGGCTGGATACCCATAATATTATCATGTGCTACTGCAGATGTAAATTTATAGCCGTAGTATGTCTCACCTATGATATCCTCTGCATCATCACATACAGCATGATAAGTATGCACAAAGTAGAGGTAGTGTTCATCATCAAGCCCTTCAAATAGAGGATGCTCTTTTGTGAACATTCTGTTCCATCCCATATGCGGTACTTTGAGAGGCTCTTCAAATTTCCCTGTATCGAACTTGACGACTTTACCCTTTATAAGTCCCAATCCTTCACTGTTACCGAACTCTTCGCTGCTCTCAAAAAGCAGCTGCATTCCAAGACATATACCGAGCATCGGCTTCCCTGAAGCAGCAAAATCTCTGATGGCATCTACCATATCACGCTCTTTTAGATGCTCCATAGCATCACCGAATGCACCTACACCCGGAAGTATAAGTTTGTCATACTCTTTAAATTTTGCAGGATCACTCTCTACGACCGTGTCGCTTCCCAATTTGGCAAATGCATTCTGCACAGATGCCAGATTTCCCATGTTATAATCAATTATTGCTATCATTATTCATCTATCTTTAATTTTGTAAATTTTATGTAAACTGCCAGACTTATCAGGAGTGCGGCAACACCTAGAACGATATACAAGGCATATATCAACTTATCTGGATCGATTATCGCGAATTTAAACACAAGCATCAGTGCCTCGATGGAGAGCGCGATAATAATACTCCCCAAGAAACGAACCATCGTTTTATGCGGACCCGAGATATTGTGCTCTTTATGCCGGCCGAGTATCTCCTCTTCTATAAGTGTCTTTGAGAGGTCAAAGATGGCCAGAGATAATGTTAAAAGAATCGTCGCTTCAAACATATCTTTGATCTTAAACTTATCCGGTGTTATCTCGTAGATAAAAAAGCTTTGAATACCTTTAAAAAAGAGCAGTGCAGCAACAGCAATAAGTGCGATTGCAAAAGCACCGTAAGCAAATTTAAAAAACTCACTGAAAATATGATCCATCGTTGTAGGATGCGCAATTTTAATCGCCTCTTCAAGCGGAATATCCAGACATGCTACATATTTCAGTTCTTCGTTCTCATTAAAGATAGGAGCAGAGGCAGTTACTGTCAAATCTCCTGTGATCAAAGAAGGATAAGGATCTGTCAGGGTACAGCGCTCTTCTCTTACAGCACGGTAGTAATAGGCACGATCCGCTCTGATCCTTCCGATATCATCATCAATCTGTTCATGTTGTGTAAAAGTAGGACTTACTTGAACACCCTTCTCGTCAAGAAGATAAACACCTTCACAATTTTCGAGTTCTGTTTTAATTTTCACCAGACGAGGTATAATCATCTCACGAGTGATCGATGGCAGTCTGTTTGGAATATTTTTGGAAAACAGATAACAAAAATATGCTCTTGCTTTGGTACGACCCTCGGCATAACGCTGAATATCTAATGCAACCATGTTTACACCTCCCCTTATTTTATTGTTTGAATTATATCAAAGATTGACTATAATGTCATTAATGAATAGAGATATTAAAAAGATTGCAATAGTAAGACTTTCAGCACTTGGAGACATTATCAACAGTGCTGTTGTTTTACAATTTATCAGACAAGCCTACCCAAACGCAGTGGTTGATTGGATAACAGAAGAGCTCTTTAGCGGTGCTCTTGTATCTTTAAAAGAGTTACGCAGTGTCCATACCATAAATCTAAAAGAGCTCAAAAGAGAGAAAAGCTGGCACCTTTTAAAAACAAATATCTCAAAACTACGCTCTTTGGATGAGTATGACATCATTATAGATATGCAGGGACTGATAAAGTCTGCCATAGTAGCACGTATCATTGGTAAAAATACCCATGGTTTTGACAAAGACTCCACAAGAGAGTCTTTAGCTGCACTGCTCTACAAAACAAGCTCGCATATTTCATACAGTGAAAACGTGGTCAAACGCAACTGTTTTGTTGTAGCTGATGCCCTTGGATTTACTATCAATGATAAGATGCTTTTAGATAAAAAACCTGTTTTTGAGATAAATAAAGAGTTTCAACTTCGCACTAATGCTAAAAATATTGCTTTTGTTATCGGTGCTTCGTGGGAGTCTAAGATATATCCAAAAGAAGAGGTTGTGAATGTATGTGATGCCCTTAAAGAGCAGTGCTACATTATCTGGGGAAATACCAAAGAGAGAGAAGATGCCGAGTGGATCTGTGCACATTCTGAGTACGCGACACTTGCTCCGGCCATGAACTTAGACGAGCTTATCTCCTTTATCTCTCATGTTGATCTGCTTATCGGAAATGATACCGGTCCGACACATATTGCATGGGCGCAGAACATACCTTCTATTACACTGCTTGGTCCGACAAACAGACGTATGCTCTATGAAACACCAAAGAACATTGCTATTGAATCACCCTCAGAGGTAAATATTATGAAGATCAATAAAAATGACTTCTCGATTAAAGACATTCCCTATCAAACAATTTTAAAACAAGCGAAGGAACTACTAAAATAATGGGCTACAAAGCACTTCTTATACTTGAAAAAATTCTAATGGCTCTGCCTCAAGATGTACGAAAAGGTTTCTTCACTTTTTTAGCATTTATCGGTTATGTCTCAAGTAAAAAATATCGCAATATTGTAAAACAAAACCTCAATTATGCTTTTGACAACAGCATGAGCGAAGAGGAGATAAAAGCGATAACAAAGTACTCTTTTAAAAATCTGTTATTTAACTTTATGCATCTGATGGAGCTTAGACATATCTCAAAAGATGAACTTGCAAAGAAAGTGAGTATTGAAAATATACAGGCTGTTGAGAGAGTACATAAAGAGGGACGTGCTGTAATATATGTCACATCTCATTACTGCTCTTGGGAACTCGGAGGCGCTGCTGTAGGTGCATTTATCGAGCCTACCGCCGCTGTCTACAAAAAGATGAAAAACAGTGTTTATGAACAATGGCTTCTTGATGCACGTGCACGGTTTGGAAATACTAATCTTGAAAAGTCAAATGTGGTAAAACCATTGATACGACTTATCAAACAAGGTAAAGCAAGTGGAATTTTAATAGACACCAATATCAATAAAAGAGAGGGTGTAATAGTAAACTTTTTAGGAAAACCAATTAGACAGACCTCAACACCTGCCTACTTGGCAAGAAAGTTTAATGCCGCAATCATTCCCGTCTCAATCCGTACTGATGATGAAGAGCACTATACTCTTAGACTCTATGATGAGATTAAAGTTCCTAAAACAGACAATGAAGAAGAGGATATTTTAGAAGCAACACAGCTTCAGGCTGACTGGCTCACTTCTATCATTACCAAAGAGCCAAAATTTTGGTTTTGGCTCCATAGAAGATGGAAAAGCGATAAGCCTGAGATATATAAAGCGTAACTCTTAACAGTGCTCTTTTAATTCACACTCTTTAGAGCGTGCTTCAAAGAGCTTTAAGATCGTTAAGAAGAATGCCGTAATCGCTGGTCCCAGGATCATTCCCCAAAAACCAAAAGTGGTCAAGCCTGCAATAATAGAGAAGAAAATCACCAGCTCATTCATTTTATTTGCCCCATTTTTCAATACTCGTGTATTTATCTCTCGAATAATCAAAGGTTTGATAAAAGTATCAGCAACAATAGAGATCACGACAACAGAATAGACAGCGATAAAAATCGCACTGCCGTTATGTCCCACAGAAAACTCATAGATCATAAATGGTAACCACATAAGAATACCGCCTACAACAGGAACAAGAGAAGCAAATCCATACATAATACCAAAGAGCAGTCCATTGTAACCCATAAAGGAGATAGCAATTCCAAAAAGAGCACCCTCAAACATTGCCGTCGCTATGATGGAATAAAAAACAACACTCATAACCGAAGAGAGTTCACGGATAAGAAGGTTACTATCTTCTGTTGACATCTGGACAATACGTTTTAAGAACTCAACCATACTCGCACCGTTATAGTTTGCAAAAAAGTAAAAGACGATAACCAAAAAGGCATTTTTTACAAATCCGGCACTAAAAGCACCAATCTTACCTGCAATATTTAAGGCATTCGCCGTTAATGTATTTATATTTATATCTTTTATCGTATCAGCAAAATAGGGCTTTACAAATTGGAGATACTCAGGAGGATTTGTAATAATATTTTTCAGATACAACTCAACACTTTTAAGTGTATCTGGATTTAAATGATTTAATTTTATAGTCATGTTTGTTAAAAAATATCCCAAAGGAGCAAAAAAGAGTATAGCTAACAAAAGACTTGAGAGCATCGCTGCAGCTAGTTTTGAATGGAGCTTCTTTTCTAGGTAGTCCTGTACATTTGATGTTGAGATAGATAAAAGAGCTGCGATCGTTATGACTATTAAAAAAGGTGCATATAGCAGATACATCCAATAGAGTGCAATTGCAAATAAAATTCCTATAAAATATTGTGTTCTCATCTAAAAAAGTGTCCCATCTGCGTTTACACAGCTCATATTGAGCACATCATAGGTAGCAGGTGTCGCTTTACGGCCTTTTGCTGTTCTCTCAAGATAACCATTAGCTATCAAATAAGGTTCAAGTACATCTTCTACCGTCCCCTCATCCTCACTAAGAGCCGCAGCGATAGTACTAAGCCCCATCGCCCTGCCCTTTGCAGATGCGAGAAGGTTTAAAAGACGAAGGTCCATCTCATCAAAACCGTGAGAGTTTATGCCCAGTTCATCAAGCGCATATTTTGTTCTGTTATGTCCTATGCCAGCTTCATCAGCCACATCGGCGAAATCTCTGACACGAC
>Ga0256843_1002052_pt1 | contig 15078 bp, 10 predicted proteins | sample AlvinellametaG_FD_191572 | JGI IMG/M metagenome (GOLD analysis project Ga0256843, IMG submission 191572) | Pompeii worm associated microbial communities from hydrothermal vent at the East Pacific Rise, Pacific Ocean - Alvinella | ecosystem: Host-associated > Annelida > Integument > Unclassified ... | reverse complement strand
GTTGTTGGTTATAGGCGATTTGTTTTTCGCGCCGGCGATTGGTTTCATCAATGGTGAGTTGCATGCTTTTGGTGATTTTATCGGCATAGAGAATGGCGGTACCATTGATGTGGCGGGCGGCTCGTCCAATGGTTTGCGTCAAAGATTTATGCGAACGCAAAAAACCTTCTTTATCGGCATCGAGTATGGCCACCAATGATACTTCGGGCAAATCCAAACCTTCGCGCAACAAATTGACACCTACCAAGACATCAAACAAACCTTTGCGCAAATCATGCATGATTTCCACCCGTTCCAAAGTATCGACATCGGAATGAATATAACGGCTTCGCACCTGTATTTTTGTCAAATATTTGGTGAGTTCTTCCGCCATGCGTTTGGTCAGTGTGGTTACCAGCACCCGTTCGTCTTTTTCTACCCGTTTTTGAATCTCTTCCAGCAAATCGTCTATCTGATTTTGAGATGGGCGCACTTCAATTACCGGATCGAGCAATCCTGTAGGACGTATCACCTGTTCAACAACTACGCCACCGGATTTTTGCAGTTCGTAATCGGCAGGTGTGGCACTGACATAAATCACTTGATTTTGCATTTGTTCAAACTCGTCAAACTTCAATGGCCGGTTATCCAAAGCCGAAGGCAAACGAAAACCGTATTCCACCAGCACCTCTTTGCGCGAACGATCACCGCCATACATGGCATGCACCTGCGGAATGGTTACATGACTTTCGTCAATTACCATCAAATAATCGTCGGGAAAATAATCTAACAAGCAAAACGGACGGCTTCCGGGCGCCCGCCCGTCGAGATAACGGGAATAGTTTTCAATGCCCGAACAGTATCCCAATTCTTTCATCATTTCCAAATCGAATTCGGTGCGTTCTTTCAGGCGTTTGGCTTCTAAATGTTTTCCTATTTCTTTAAAATATGCGATTTGTTTACCCAAATCCAATTGGATATTTTTAATGGCTTCGTTGAGCCTGTCCGGCGAAGTAACAAAAATATTGGCCGGATAAATATCCACTTGCTCTACTGTATCCAACAATTCACCGCTTTCGGCATGAATCACTTCGATTTCGTCCACTTCGTCTCCCCAAAAATGGATGCGAAAATACCGGTCCGTATAAGAAGGGTAAACCGTTATGGTATCGCCTTTTACCACAAAACTTCCTGCTTTGGGTATTTCGCTCCGGCTGTATAAAGCACCAACCAATTCCTTTAAAAGTTTGGTGCGGTTGGTTTGTAAATCTTTCTTAACCCGTACGACATTTTTCTTAAATTCCAAAGGATTTCCAATTCCATACAAACAAGAAACCGAAGCTATGACAATCACATCGCGACGGCCCGACAATAAAGAAGAAGTGGTGCTCAAACGGTAACGTTCAATTTCTTCATTGATAGACAAATCCTTTTCGATATAAGTCCCGGAAACAGGCAAATAAGCTTCGGGTTGATAATAATCATAATACGAAACAAAATATTCTACGGCATTGTCGGGGAAAAAGTGTTTAAACTCTTGAAATAATTGTGCCGCCAAAGTCTTATTATGTGCCAAAATCAAAGTCGGCCGTTGCACTTTTTCTATTACATTGGCCACGGTAAAAGTCTTTCCCGAACCGGTAACACCGAGTAGTGTTTGATATTTTTGTCCCGACAAAATCCCTTGAGACAATTGCTCAATGGCTTCCGGTTGATCTCCGGTAGGTTTAAAATCCGATTTAATTTTAAATTTTTTCATATCACAAAATTCCCCTTGCAAAATTGGGGAATTTATCGATACGTATAAATTTTATAAGGAAAAAATTAACGTTTTAAAGAAAAATGTCCTTTTACTTCCCGGATACTTCCATCCGTTTCCTTAACTTTAGCTATGTACCAATAATCAGAATCCGGAGCAGGATGTCCATTAATAGTCCCATCCCAACCGGGACTCGCAGAATTTATTTGTACAAGTAACTTTCCGTACCTGTCATAAATATACACAACAGTCCCGGGGCGTTTGTCAACACTTACAATTTGCCAAAAATCATTGTACCCATCACCATTAGGGGTGAAATATTGAGGAGCTCCTAAAAGATCTACTTCTTTTTCTACCATGCCACAGCCATTTTTATCAGCAATAAATACTATGTAAGTCCCGGGAGAAAGCCCTTCAAAAATATTAGACTCTTGATAGTTTATACCATCCAAAGAAAATTCATAAACTCCCAAACCATTTACCAATACTTCAAAAGAATTTTTCTCTATGTCATAAAAATCATTAACTTGAATAAAATCTACGGTTGCAGAGTTTGAAAGAACAACATTAAAAGTTTTCGTATTAGAACAACCGTGTCCGTTATAAACAGTTATAGAATATTGCCCAGGTTCATCTACTATTATGCTTTGATCTGAAACACCTGTTGTCCATTCATAATTTTCAAATCCTGCAGGTGCCTCAATCGTCAAAGTTTCACCTTCACAAAGAATATATTCATCTTTCATATCTATCTGAATCAATGGATAGACATGCAAATCAAATGAACTAGTAGCAATACATCCTGTATCTAAATTAACAATATTATACCAAACCGTATCATTATAAGGGGTATTATTAACAAAATTTTCTAAGGCCGTAATTTCATTAATTTGCATTTCAGCATCCGTTTGAGAATAATAAAAATTAACTGTATAAAGTGTCGAAGATTGTGCTCCTAAGATTTCATCAATCTTTTGAGTTAAATCAAAAGAAGCAAAACCATCTGCATCATCATCACAATAATCAAATGATGAAACAGTATGAATTTCAGGTTTCCATGTTCCTATAACCTTAAATTTTCCGATATAAGAAAAAGAATTACTAGAATTTTCAGCTACATAGTAGACTTCTTGTGTTGTCAAAGTTGTGACGTATGGATCTACAAGCTCATTAATCCTATTTAAAGCATCGGTATATGAGATATAATATTTAACATTAAATGAATCTTCAGAATCTAATGTTGTATTTACTTCTTCATCAAAATTATGAAAATAAATTTCTCCTTGCCCAGTATTTCTATCAACACAAAAATAATGATCTTCTATAGAATCTGGTATTGTGATAGATTCTTGTAAAGTAATGTCCCCACATCCAGAAGCCATATGCAAAACAACAGTAACTGTATAAGTTCCAGGAGAGTTAAAAACATAATCTACTTGAGTATGTCCATTATCAGGGGGATTGTCTGGATAAGTTGTGAATGTATCACCATTGCCAAAATTCCAATCAGCACTACTAATAGATTCATTAGAATTAATTTCAAAAGTACTGGGAACATCAGCTGTAACATTTTGAAAACTTATTTGGGTAAAATAAGATTGTATAAAAGGTGGTAAACCTTGATGAACTGTCATTCCCGCTGGTAAAGTAATTGCTTTATATTTATAATTACAAGCACTTCCTACTTTATTAGGATATTCTATTACATTTAAATACTCCGAACCAATCATATAAGTCTTTGTGTGGGGTTGGTAAATTTTTCCATCTAAACCTAACTGCAAAGCAGAACGGTAATTTTGTTGTGAATCAATTAAAACAGGATTATTATCATTATTTAAATCATATTGAACTAATTTACTATCTCTATCACTCATATATAATTTAGAACTATCTGGAGAAAATTCTAAACCATAAGGATCGTTAGCATCAAATGGATTGGATAACAATACTGGATCAGTAACTTTACCAGTATCTTTATTAAATTTTAATAAATAAGTCGATTCGTCATTTAAATTAGCAATGGCTAATTTAGTTCCATCAGGTGAAACTTTCATATATCCTGCCCCTGAATAAACATTAATATTAACCGTAGAAACAACAGCATTAAAATCAACCCCCTGACTAGTAACTTTAAATGCAAAAAAAGTATTTAAAGCTGCATTCTCAGAATTTAAATAAGGTGCTGTAGAACTTCCTGAGTTTGTAGCTAAAGTAATTACCCAAATAAATTCATTATCCCCAGCAGCCACTGCAGTTACTTTTTCACTGGCATGCTGAACCAAATTAATATTCTTTTCATTTGTTACTATTCCTCCTAACCCTCCATCAAGTCTCATATCTACTTTAGTGTAACACATTCCATAATTGGACGGGCCATCATATGCTTCATCTACTGTAAAAATGTAATAAATATTTTCATCCTTTGGTTTAGGGATAATAATTCCTGATTGAGTTGAAGAAAAATTTCCCAACAATCCTGTTCCATTTTGCATAACTTGATGGTTAGCATTCCAAACAGTTTCACCATCAGTATATAAAACTAGATCTCCGCACGAAGTAGAAATAGACGAACAACCTTCTTCAGTCATCATAGAGCTTCCATGTTCTGGATCCGGAGAACCACCTGTAAAATCTAATCCTACATGATCTCCAAAGAACCAATGTCCAGTTTCGTATTGTCCATTAACATTTACCGACAAAAAAAATAAAATTATAATAAGAAAATTTTTCATTCAATTCATTTTTGAAAGAATTGTTACAAAACAAATATAAATGAAAATATCTGAATTTTATATAAATAAACATAAATTTCATTTATAAAAACATAGATTTTAATATTTAAATAAAAAAAATAATAAATCACAAAAAAATATTATGATTTTTACAAATCCCTTTTTTGAAGAATTGCATAGGAAAGGTAAACAAAAATGATAATCCAAAGTGAAGTAATGAAAAAATTTTGAACCGGAATGCCTTCAAATTTACCGAAATTTTCTCCGATTTGCGCTCCGATTTGTTTGGTGGCACTTAAACGGGTTACCGGTTGGGGTAATAAATTTTTTAACGAATTATACGGAAAAAAGCTAATAAGTGTATCGGCAATTTTTTGATTGAAAAATTGCCAACGAATCAAACCATACATAATACCTTCAATAATAATCCATACAAAGAAAAACCCCAAAGCAAAGGCAGAACGCTTAAACAAAAAAGCCAAAAACATAATAAAACTAAATACTCCTAATAATTTTAAGAAAAAAGCCAATAAAAAATAAATTTCCGAAAAGACAATTCCCGGGCTGGTATAATCGGAATATTTATAGCCCAAAATCAAGGTGATTACCAACACAAAAAAGGTAGCTAACAATGACAAAGTCACTAAAAAATAAAATTTAGATAAGATAAATTCTTTTTTACTCAATCCATCTATCAGATTTTGTTTTAAAGTCCTGTAACTAAATTCATTAGTAACCATAGAAACCACAATAATCGCTAAGAAAAAAGTAAAAAAATCGGCTACGTAAGTATTGAAATGCCAGATATACGGAAAATTAAAAATTCCTTGATCAGCCAAATAAATGGTGTTTTTACCAATATTGAATTTAATCGCGGCAATCAACGCAATAGAAGTCAATAAAAAGAAATAGGAGATAAATAATAATCTGCTGAGCTTATGATGTTTTACTTTATAGAATTCTATTTCCAATAATTTTTTCATACTTTTTTAAATTAGAAGTTAGAAATTTTATTCTTCTAATGCTATGCTATAGTTGTAACTTTACACAACAATTTCAAGAGCTTTTAATTTTTAGCATCTGTAATTTGCAAAAATTGTGTTTCCAAACTCGGTTTGCGCAAAATAATTCCATCGACATACAAACCTTTTTGTCCTAAATATCGATTTAATTCACTCCCCGATATTTCATCTTTTACAAAAGCTTTAATTATTCCGTCTTCTATGATTACCCGTTCAATATGCTCATTTTGTTCCAATAAAGTTTTCACTTGTCCGGAAGAACCGGTATATATTTCAAACCAATTTTGTTGATGACTGATGTCACTTACCGCACCTTCAAAAATTTTTTTCCCTTTTTGTAAAATAATAACTTGATCACATACCTTTTCAACCTCATCCAATAAATGTGAAGCCAAAATAATGGTTTTTCCGGTAGAGGCTATATCTTTAATAATACTTCTAATTTCATGTATTCCTTTGGGATCCAATCCATTGGTAGGTTCATCTAAAATCAAAAGTTCCGGATTATTTAACAAAGCCGAAGCAATGGCTAAACGTTGTTTCATGCCCAATGAATAGGTTTTAAATTTATCATTTTGTCGATCAGCCAATCCTACCAGTTCCAATTTTTCTTGAATGGTTTCCGTTGAAATTTCTTTTATTTTACACACTAATTCTAAGTTTTGACGAGCTGTCAAATACGGATAAAAATTAGGCCGTTCTATAAGCGCACCTATTTTTTTCAAAGCTTGTGCTGTATTTAATTTTCCTTCAAACCATTGAAAATCGCCGGCTGTTTTATTGACGACATTTAAAATCATTCCCAAAGTAGTAGATTTTCCACTTCCGTTTGGGCCTAGAAGTCCGTAAACTTTTCCTTTCTTGACAATAAAACTCAAATCATTAACTGCCGTTAGATTTCCAAATCTTTTGGTGAGATGATTTACTTCTAAAACCGTATGCATAAAATGTTTTTATGGTATTTAAACGAGACAGGTTATGAATTGTTACAAAATATAAGATTTTTGAAGTGTTTTTGTAGATAAGCAAAAGTTTAATTTTTTATCCTGTTTAAACTCAAAACAGCTATATAAGTAGAAAAACCTCCCATTACCAAAATAGTGATTAAGACATAAAAAATATTATACCAATGAATCTCTACCGGATATGGCATGTTGGTTTGCGGAATATATAAAAAAGGAGAAATTCGCTGAATGTAAACCAAAATCAAACCCAAAATCAAACCGGTAATCCCACTCAACACCGTCATACTAAAGCCTTGAATCATAAAAATCTTTTTAATTTCTGAAAAATTCAATCCCAATATACTTAAAGTGTGAATATTCTCTTTTTTATCGATAATAATCATCATAATAGTACCGATAATATTGAACAAAGCCAACAATAAAATCAAAGCAAAGATAAAATAAACCATCAGATTTTCAGTATTTAACATCCTGTAAACCAACATATTTTGCTCTTTTCGATTCAAAATATCAAAATCTTGTCCCCATTTTTTTTTCAGTTCGTTTTGAACTTCTATGATTGCTTCCGGATGATTAACTTTGATTTCGACGGCAGATATTTGTTCGGGTTCATAGTTCAATAGTTTTTGAGCAGCCTGCAAATCACTATATAAATAAGTATTATCGTGATCGGAAGTGGTTTGATAAATACCCACCGGAAAAAAATATTCACTATAAAAAGCTTTTCGCGGATCGGTGATAAAACCTTTTCCGGGTTTAGGTACCATTAAGTTGATGGTTTGTATATTATTACCGGAAAGCATAAAAGAAATTTCATTGGCCAGAGAAAGTCCCATGAGCAATTCTTTAGTGCCCGGCTGTGGCAAATGGCCGGCAAAAACAGTCGAATCCAAAGGAATTACCCGATAAAAATTGGTATCTACACCTTTGATTTTGGCAATCTTTTGTTTGTTGTTATAATTGATAAAAACTTTTTCTTCCACCACTTGAGCAAAAGCCGATATATCTTTAGTTTGATCCAAACTCTGACAAATAGAATCGTTAAAAATAAATGATTTGCCTTTTTTGGCTGTCATTTTTATGTCGGGATCCGTCATTTTCAACAAATCCAAATTAAAAGTGCGAATTCCCGAAAATCCCGACAAAACAATGATAAAAGCAGCCGATACTACCATAATGCCAAAAGAAGCAATCTTAACGATAACATTGATGGCATTGGTGCCGCTTTTTGAGAATAGATATCTCTTTGCTATGAAGTAAACTGCCTTCAAAGATTTAGAATTTATTTAACCGGATTATCTCCTTTTTTCAATTCTTCATCAATTTTTTCGATATAATCCAAGGTATCGTCATGATAAAAAATCAAATCGGGCATTTTACGCAACTGATGTCTTACCCGCTGTGCCACTTCATGCTTAATCAATTTGGCATTTGTTTGTAAAGCTTTTAAAATTTCTCCGGCTTTTTCCGAAGGAAAAACGCTGACATATACCCTGGCCAAATTCAAATCCGGAGTCACTTTGACTTTTGACACGGTGATAATCAAATTTTTAATTCCACCTTTACGGACTTCGCCTTGTAATATCTCGGCCAAATCCATTTGAATGATTTTTGCAATGCGTTTTTGTCTTTTCGTTTCCATACCGCAAAGATACATTATTTTAAAATACTTTATTCAGTCATATAAACAGTTAACAAGAACAATTGCTATTTCAAAATAATTCACGTAATTTTGAAAAAAAAACATGCAAAAAATAGAACATATAGGCATTGCTGTGCAAGACTTACATGAAGCCGAAAAGCGTTTTGCTCAATTATTAGGCGTCTCATCTTACAAACGTGAAAATGTTGAAAGTGAAGGTGTTATAACTTCATTTTTTCAAGTTGGAGATAGTAAAATAGAATTGCTGGCTGCTACTCGCCCGAATAGCCCCATTCAAAAATTTATAGATAAAAAAGGAGAAGGAATTCATCATATTGCCTTTGAGGTAACCGATATCAAAAAGAAGATTAAAGAATTAAAAGAACAGGGATTCCGGCTCATCAATGAAGTCCCCAAAGATGGAGCCGACAACAAACGCATCGCTTTTATCCACCCCAAATCCACCGGTGGTGTTTTAATAGAAATTTGTCAAGAGAAAGAAAAAAAATAAGATGTCTCATCAGTAAAAACTTTGATATATCTTTAATCTACAAATTATTTAACCGGAAATTTCTTTATCAAATTTTACCCAAAGACTACCGGCTCTAAAGGCCATCCAAAACCAAAAAGCTGTCCATACGGCATAGAGTTTTAATCCGAAATGATCTAAAACTAACAATACGGGAATAAAAACGAGAAATGTAGCCAATAACTGCATATTTCTCAAGTATTTTACCCATCCCAAACCTTTAAAAATACCATCAAAGATAAAAGCTATTGCTCCTACGGGTTGCATCAAAATTACCAACCAAAATATTTGATGATACAAGGCTAATACGGCAGATTCACCGGTGAAAATCAACCCTATTTTGTCGTAAAACAATACGAATACCACCGATAATCCCAAGGCAACCCACAGGCTGTATTTGACTAATTTGCGTGAAAGTTTTTTTAAATGGTAAAAATCTTTTTCACCTATTAGCTTGCCTGACAACGAATTGCCGGCATCGGCATAGCCGTCTAAAAAGAAAGTGGTAAACAACCAAATATTTGTCAAAATAACATGCACGGCAATATAATTTTTACCGTAAGAAGTGGCAAAACGGTTCGATAGAAAAATTGCTACATTCAAGGCTATGGTGCGCACAATCAAATTGGCCGTCATCGACAGGAATTTTTTAATCTGCGGATGAATTTGGCTAACCCATTTCAAATCAAAAGGAGTTTTTTTGATAAAAACCCACAAAGCGGCCGTCATCATCAGAAATTGCGCTATTAAACTGGCCCATGCCGCTCCTTGAATATGCATCGGGCGGATATATCCGTCAATGCCGTAAACTAAAATATAGTCCAAAACTATGTTGACAATTCCGCCTGCCAAACTGATAAACATAGCCCAATACGTATTTTGCAAACCACGAAAAATACCGAATAAAGTGAAAGTAATCAGAGTAAAAACCAATCCGAAAACGCGGATATGATAATATGAAACCGCATATTGTAAAATCAGATTTTTAGCGGCATAAAAACGAAAAATTTCGCGGGCAAAAAAATGAGTAAGCAACACCAAAGTTATTCCTAACAAAAAATTCATCAATAATACCTGGGGGATTAAATTTTTGATTTCCGGAAGTTTGCGGGCACCTAATTTTTGGCTGACAATACTCGAAATGGCATTTTTTGTTTGTGCCAAAATCCAAAATAAAGCCGAAAGGAACGAACCTACAATTCCCACTGCCGCTAAACTTTCAGTCGGATTTTGCGGCACATGTCCGATAATGGCCGTGTCCGTTATAGAAATTACCGGTTCTATAATTCCCGCCAAAATAGAAGGAAGCGCTAATTTATTAATGGTTTTAAACGAAACTTTACCGGACATTTTTTTTTCTTCAAATTTAATTCGCTCCAAATGTAACGAATAATGTGGTTGTGTCAAATATTTTTTAAAATACATTAGGATGACGAGTCAGAATGCTACAATATGTCACTGCGTTCCCGACTAAAGTCGGGAGAAGCAGTCTCTGACAATCTAACACCGTAGTAAGTTACAACGCCACTTTTATCATACGGCGGTGCTTATTCAATGAGATTGCCATCCCGAAGCAAGTTCGGGACAGGCTGTCGCTACGCTCCTCGCAAAAACAACAGGAATGATACTATACGCTGTCACCACGAGGAGCGAGGCACGAGCGACGCGGTGGTCTCTAACAATTTAGCACCGTAGTAAAATACATGTGCAGTTTGTGAAATAATGTTCTTTGTTGCAACGACTAAAATTTCTCTAAACTTTTTCTTTATTTAACCTAAAAAATGGTAATTTTACATTCTTTAAATTGACCGGCCATGACAAAAAAACCTTTGATATTTGTAACCAACGACGACGGCATTACCGCTCCGGGTATCCGTGCTTTGATAGAAGTGATGAACGAATTAGGCGAAGTAGTTGTCGTAGCGCCTGATCGTGTGCATTCGGGTAAAGGACATGCCGTTACCATTCACCATCCGCTACACCTCGATCCTATTAAGATAGATAACGGCCCGCAAAAAGAATTTAAAACCAACGGTATGCCGGTAGATTGTGTCAAGTTGGGATTGGCACACGCGGTTGACCGCCAACCCGATTTGTTGGTGTCGGGTATCAATCACGGCGTAAACAATTCTATCAACGTGTTATACAGCGGAACAATGGGTGCTGCCATTGAAGGAAGTATCGAAGGAATTCCGTCTATCGGATTTTCATTGGACAACTACGACTGGGAAGCCGACATGGAGCCGCCCAAACACTATGTGCGTAAAATTGCTTCTCAAGTTTTAGAACAAGGTTTGCCCAAAGGAATCAGCTTAAATGTCAATATTCCCAATCTTCCTCTGAATGAAATCAAAGGTATTAAAGTAGCCCGTCAAGCCATGGACAAATGGAACGAAACTTATGATAAACGCACCAATCCGTTTGGCCGTGATTATTACTGGCTCAACGGTAATTTTACTTATGAAGACAAGGGAAAAGATACCGACGTTTACGCTTTAAAAAATGCTTATGTTTCCGTGGTTCCGGTGCAATACGACTTAACGGCTCATCAATATTTAAAAGATTTGAAGAGTTTGGAAAATTAAATTGCTCCAATTCAAATAGCCGGATGTCAGATGAGCCTGCCTCAAATACTATTATTCTCCTATTTTCCACATTGGGACACCTATATTTTCAAATAAAATAAGCCAAGCGAGCAAGAAGCTTTATATATTATAGGATTTTTCTACGTGAGGCTAACGCCCTAAGAGGTTCTTGCGTAAAAATAACGACGAATAAGCGTAAAACTATCTGCTGTTTGAATGAAGCGATAGCGGAGTGAGTTCAGATAGTTTAGCGTTGAGGAGATTATTTTAGCAAGGTTCTCTTAAGGCTAGAGTTTTTTGTTACTTTTTTGGGCAATGCAAAAAAGTAATGATTAATAATAAAAGTAGTTAAATTAATATTAGGAACACCAAAAAAGATTAAGGATAATTTGTAAATTTCTAATAACAAAATTGTTGTGTGATTAATTGTGGAAGATGTCAAAAAGTGTAAAAAATAGGAGATAGGGTTGTAGCAGATACTACTATCTTAATGACAAATCTGAAACTTTATTAATTCTTTTCACTCTTTCTCTGTTCCAACATTTTATAGGCTTCGTCAATATAGGTATAAAAATCATTACGGTGCGGTGTGCCGTTCGGCGTAAAATCTAATTTTTGTCCCAAACGGACGATAATCAAATTGTCTTCGGGAATGATAATGACATATTGGCCTAATACACCGCGCATATACGCTATTTTTTTGTCTTTATAATCCGCCAACCACCACGAATAACCGTAATAAGGCGTTTCTTTTAAAGGTGCCGTTAATGACTTGACGACATAAGCGGTGTCTAATATCTGATTGCCTTCCCAATTGCCGAAATGCTCATATAGTTTGCCGAAACGGGCAAAATCGCGTGCATTGGCATTGATACAACAAAAAGCTTTTTCCATTTTTCCGTCGTCATCCAACGTCCATAAAGCATATTTGCGGGCACCCATGGGTTTCCAAAACTTTTCGGACATATAATCCGATAAAGTCATGCCGCTGGCTTTAGAGACAATCATACCCATCAATTGTGTATCGCCGCTTAAGTAGTGAAACTTTTCACCGGGTTTGTTGTCAATACGAACGTCTTCGAGCATAAGCCGGTTTAAATCATCACAGAAATAAGCTTCGGTGGTTATGTGAAACGGATTGTAATAATCTTCAATCCAATCCGAACCGCTACTCATTGAGGCGACATGACCTACCGTTACTTCCCCGGCATATTTTCCTTTTAAATCAGGTATATATTTTTGAACTTTATCGTCTAATGATACCAAACCTTCTTTAATGGCTTTGCCCAACAAAGCTTCCGTCATGCTTTTGGCCATGGAAAACGAGTTGGAAAGACTGTCTTTGTGATAACCCAAATAATAATTTTCACTAAAAATACTGTCATTCTTAATGATGAGAAAAGCCACCGTATTCATTTTACGGTGTTCCTCTTGCAGTCTTTTGGTGGGTTTTATCCGGTTGTAATCTTTTGTTTCGGGCCAATGCCAAATATGTTCCGGATCGTTGTGAATTTTACGGGTAGGAAAAAAACGGAAATCATCTATAAACGAAGTGATATGTCCGTTGCCATACACCGTTTTGGCCGCTTGAAAAATATAACCGTATCCGGCCATATAAAGCAAACCTGCAGCTATGGCGAGCATAAGAATCAGACTAATGAAAAACTTTTTCATTGTATATTTTTTAAATAAAACTGTCTCAAAAGTAAACTTATATTGACAAAAACTTTTGAGACAGTCTTGTTAAATTACATGTTTTTAAAGAAATCATACAACATGCGCACACCGAAACCGGTTCCTCCTTTGCCTTTATAATCTTGCGGACTTTCTAAAAAGGCAGGGCCGGCAATATCGATATGAATATATGGTTGCTTGGCAAAATGTTCTAAAAATTTACCTGCAGTAATCATTCCGGCATTGCCACTACCAATGTTTTTCAAATCGGCGATATCGGATTTCATTTCCTCTTTCCATTCATCCCAAAATGGGAATTCTACTAATCTTTCGTGCACTTTATCACCGGATTTTTTTAGTTGTTTGACATATTTTTTAGGCGCATTGCCCATTACAATAGCCGCTTTGTTGCCAATGGCACGCACGGCAGCTCCCGTTAGCGTAGCCGCATCGATAATTACTTGCGGTTTATATTTGTCGGCATAAGCAATGGCATCGGCGAGTATCATACGTCCTTCGGCATCGGTGTTCAATACCTCAACAGTGGTGCCGTCATACATTTTAACCACGTCGCCGGGCGCATAAGCATTTTTTCCGGGACGGTTGTCTGTCGCCGGAATTAAAGCTACGACATACACCGGCAGTTTGTTTTTGGAAATGGCATCCATGGTAGCGGCCATCATGGCGGCTCCGGCCATGTCGCTTTTCATCAAATCCATAGAATGTGGAGTGGGTTTTAAACTCAAACCTCCGGTATCGTAAACAACACCTTTTCCAACCAAAACAACAGGTTTTTTGTTTTTGGCATTTTTGGGCTTCCATTCCATAATAGTAAATGTCGGTGGTAATTCGGAACCGCGATTAACAGCCAATAATCCGCCCATTCCCAATTCTTCGATATCTTTTTTGTGTAAAACTTTAATTTTTAATCCGTCGTTAAGGCTTTTTTTCTGAATTTCCATAGCCAAACGCGGCGCATCCAAATAAGAAACCGGCTCATTGACCAAGGTGCGAGCCCAAAGAACGGATTCTATTACGTTTTTCAACTCGTCAATTTTCTTTTGAGATAATCCGGTTACTCTTACCGATCTTAATTTATTTTTCTTTTTGTCTTTATCGGAAAAATACTTTAAAAATTGATAATCAGACAAATAAATTCCTTCTATAAAAGCTTCCAACTTATCGTCGTCAACACCGACTACCGTTATTTCTTCTTCTTTGTCTTTTAATTCAGAATGGATTTTATGAGCATGTTTGCGAATGGTTTCCAAGTCGGCATCTTTGACATTCACCACATACATATTAAATTCAGGCGATCTGGCCGATTGGAATTTTTCCTTGTCAAAGGCTTTTTTCATGTAAGTAGCCACTTTTTCACAAGGCAATTGATTAATTTCCGATTTTTTTTCTGCTAAAACGATTACGTTTTTAGCGTCTTTTACGTCTTTATGCTTAATACTTTTTATTTTCATTTTATATGGATTTTAATATTTTGGATAAAAGTAAGAAAAATTTTATACATTTATGTTACATAAGAATGAAATGAGTGTTAGGATTGGCAGAAGTAACCAAAAGATTTAAAAATATCAAACAAAAAAATGCAAACAGATTACGATTATATCATTATCGGTTCGGGATTTGGCGGTTCGGTTTCGGCTTTACGTTTGTCGGAAAAAGGGTATAAAGTGCTGGTTATTGAAAAAGGAAAATGGAAAAAAGCCGAAGATTTTCCACAAACCAATTGGAATCTGCGCAAATGGATGTGGCTACCGGCTTTGGGATGGCACGGCATTTTTAAAATGACGTTTTTCCGTCATTTATCTGTCATCAGCGGTGTGGGTGTCGGTGGCGGTTCCTTGGTGTATGCCAATACGTTGCCTAAACCTAAAAAAGAGTTTTTTAATTCGGGATCGTGGAAGGGCTTAACCGATTGGGAGCAGGAATTGGCTCCGCATTACGAAACGGCATATCGCATGTTGGGAGCAACTGAAAATCCCAAATTTTTTGATGCCGATAAAGTTTTGGAACAAGTAGCCCGCGATCATCACAAAAAAATAGAACCGGTAAAAGTGGCTGTTTATTTCGGCGAACCCGAAAAAGAAGTTCCTGATCCGTTTTTTAACGGCCAAGGGCCTGCCCGAACCGGTTGTAATTTTTGCGGACAATGCATGACAGGATGTCCTCATAACGC
>Ga0256843_1002051_pt1 | contig 15081 bp, 11 predicted proteins | sample AlvinellametaG_FD_191572 | JGI IMG/M metagenome (GOLD analysis project Ga0256843, IMG submission 191572) | Pompeii worm associated microbial communities from hydrothermal vent at the East Pacific Rise, Pacific Ocean - Alvinella | ecosystem: Host-associated > Annelida > Integument > Unclassified ... | reverse complement strand
TGCAAATAGAATGCAAAAATCTCTTGGTGGTGGAATACTTGGTAAAGGAAGTAGTAGTGGACTTATTTCAAGTGAAAAACCAAAAGTAAAATTTGATGATGTAGCAGGAAATGATGAAGCTAAAGAAGAAGTAAAAGAGATAGTTGATTTCTTAAAAGAACCTCAAAGATATTTAGACCTTGGAGCTAAAATTCCAAAAGGTGTACTTCTAGTAGGTCCTCCAGGAACTGGTAAAACTCTTTTAGCTAAAGCAGTAGCTGGTGAAGCTGATGTTAAATTTTTTGCTGTAAGTGGAAGTAGTTTTATTGAGATGTTTGTGGGTGTGGGTGCATCTAGAGTAAGAGATCTGTTTAGCCAAGCAAAAAAAGAAGCACCTGCTATTATTTTTATTGATGAGATTGATGCTATTGGTAAAAGTAGAGCAGCTGGTGGAATGATGGGTGGAAATGATGAAAGAGAACAAACTCTAAATCAACTTTTAGCAGAAATGGATGGATTTGATAGTGATGTGCCAGTAATTGTACTAGCAGCAACTAATAGACCAGAAGTATTAGACCCAGCACTTTTAAGACCAGGTAGATTTGATAGACAGGTACTTGTAGATAAGCCTGATTTTAAAGGTAGAGTAGAAATACTTAAAGTTCATATCAAAGGATATAAACTTTCAAAAGAGGTAAATCTTGAAGATGTAGCAAAATTAACAGCAGGTTTAGCTGGTGCTGATTTAGCGAATATCGTAAATGAAGCTGCATTACTTGCAGGTAGACAAAATAAAAAAGAGATAGAACAATCAGACTTTTTAGAGGCTATTGAAAGAGCTATTGCTGGACTTGAGAAAAAATCTAGAAGAATAGATGAAAAAGAAAAAAGAATAGTTTCTTATCATGAAAGTGGACATGCACTAATAGCTCAGATTACAGAAGGTGCTAAAAAAGTAAAAAAAGTTTCAATCGTGCCAAGAGGTATGGCTGCACTTGGATATACATTAAATACACCTGAAGAAAATAAATATTTAATGCAAAAGCATGAGCTTATAGCTGAGATTGATGTATTACTTGGTGGTAGAGCAGCTGAAGAAGTATTTATTGGTGAGATTTCAACAGGTGCTAGTAATGATTTAGAAAGAGCTACTGATATGATAAAAGGAATGGTAAAAGTTTATGGTATGAGTGAAGTAGCTGGACTTATGGTGCTTGAAAAGATGAATAATCAATTTTTGGGTGGTGGTTTTGGTTCTCAAAGAGATTATTCAGAAAAAACTGCACAAGAAGTAGATATGTATATCAAATCTCTTTTAGATGAAAGATATAAAGAGGTTAAATTTAAACTTAATGAATATAAAGAAGTTATCGAAGCTATGGTTAAAGAACTTCATGAAAAAGAGGTTATTACTGGAGAGGAAGTAACAAAACTAATTGAAGAACATTCACCTCATAAACAAATAAAGGCAGAAAATTAAGAAAACAGAGATAATTCTTAAAGAGGGATATCCTTTTATTTTTGTAACAGGAATTATTTTTATAATTTCTATATTATTTAGATTTGATATTATTTGGCAAATAGGATATTTTGCATTATTTGCTTTTATGGTATATTTTTTCTTAAATCCAGAGAGAATTCCTGATGAAAGTGGAAATGATGTGATAATTTCTCCTGCTGATGGAGAGATTATTGAAATTATTGAGACAAAAGAGGAATTTTTTACAAATACAGATATGATAAAAATATCTATAAGACTTGGACTTTTAGATAACCATATCCAAAGAAGTCCTATTGAAGGAATTCTTAAAGAAACAAAATATGTTCATGGTGAATTTTTAGCTTTAAGTAGTGAAAAAGCAAGTGAGCTTAATGAACAAAATAGAACTCTTTTTGAAAATGAAAATATGAGTGTAGTTACAAATCAAATAGCTGGATTTATTACTAGAAGAATAGTAAATTGGCATAGTGAAGGAAATATTTCATTAGCTAGTAGATATGGAATGATTATGTTTGGTTCTCAAGTTGATGTTTATATACCTAAAGAAACTACACTTAAAGTTATAGTGGGTGAAAAAATAAAAGCAGGTGAAAGTTTAATAGGTTTTGTTAAATAATTTTTTCTCCTTTTTATAAGATGTTATACTCATAAAGGAGTCATTTTGAATATTTTAATAATAGATGACACAAAAACAAATATAGACTTGCTTTTAGAGCTATTGGATGAGTATAATATCTTTGTTGCTACAGATGGTCCTACTGGTTTAGATATTTTAAAAGAAAATGATATTGATTTAGTATTATTAGATATTATGATGCCTGATATGGATGGTTATGAAGTTTGTCAAATTATTAGAAATACTCCTAAAATAAGTGAAACTCCTATTATTTTTTTAACTGCAAAATCTCAAGAAGAAGATATAGAAAAAGCATATGAAGTTGGTGGAAATGACTATATTACTAAACCTTTTAAACAAAAAGAACTTTTAGCTAGAGTTCATATGCAACTACAAATAAAAAATCATAATAAAACTTTAGAAAATTTATTAATGCAACAATCAAAAATGGCTCAAATGGGAGAAATGGTTGATGCTATAGCTCATCAATGGATACAGCCTATAAATGTTATTAGTTTATCTGTACAAGTATTGGCTTTAGAGTTTGCAGAAAATAAAGTAGATTTGAAATATATTGAAAATTTTAAAAATAATATAAATTTACAAATAGAACATTTAGTACAAACATTAGATGAATTTAGGTATTTTTTTAGACCTATTAAGCAAAAAGAGAAATTTGATGTAAAAAATATCATAGAAAAAGTTTTTATTTTATTGAATGAAGAATTAAAACATAATAATATTAATATTTCTATAGAAGAAAAAAGTGCTTATAAGTTATATGGTAATGAAAATGAATTTAAACATATATTAATTAATTTAATCAATAATTCTAAAGATGCTTATATTGAAAATCAGATAAGAAAAAGAGATATAATTATTGCAATAGATGGAGATAATAAAACAATAGAATTTATTGACAATGCAGGTGGTATTTCAGAAAACATTATAGATAAAATATTTGATATGAATTATACTACTAAGAAAAAAGGCTCTGGAATGGGACTATATATGAGTCGTAAGATAGCTAAAAAATTATCTTTAACATTAGATGTTGAAAATTTAACAAATGGAGTTAAATTTATATTAAAAGGGATATAGTGAGATTTATTATTTTATTTATTTTAATAACAAATATATTTGCTAATGTAAAATTAACTGATAAAGAAAAACAATTTATAAAAAATCATCCAGTTTTAGTACTAGGTACTTCTATAGAATGGGAGCCTTATTCTATTACAAATAAAGATAAAAGTGTTAGAGGATTTGATGTTGATATTTTAAATCTAGTAACAAAATATACATCTCTTCGTTTTGTAGAACAAACAGGAAATTGGATAAAAATACAAAAACTTGCAAAAAATTATAAAATTGATGGTTTAGCTACTGTAATAAAAACTCCACAAAGAGAAAAATATTTAAACTTTTCTATTCCTTATACGAGTGTTTTTACATCTATCTTAGTACAAAAGGGAAATCCAAAACATATATATACAGAAGCTGATCTAAAAGGTAAAACAATAGCTTTACAAAAAGGGAATAAATATAATGAGATTTTAGCTAAAAGATGGAAAAATTCTAAAATAATATGGTTTGATAATTATTTAGAATTATTAAAAGCAGTGATTTATGGAAAAGCAGATGCTACATATGATACAGGAACATCAGAATATATTTTATCAAAAAATGGATTGCCTTTTTTAGAAAGAGCTTTTCATTTAAAACATAAATTAGATTTAAGATTTGCTATAAGAAAAGATTATCCTGAAGCCATATCTATTTTAAATAAAGGATTAAAAAATATTCCATCTTATGAATTTGTAAGACTTAGAACTAAATGGTTTTTATATTCTCCAAATGATTATATATTAACTCAAAAAGAGAAGATATATTTACACAATAAAATAAATATATGTGCAAATAAAGACTTTGCTCCATTATCATTTTATAAAAATGGTTATAAAGGAATTAGTATTGATATATTAAATATCATACAAAAGAAACTTAATATTAAATTTAATTATAGTGATAAAAATTGTAATATTTATCCTATATATAATGGTAAAAAATTAAAAAAAACAATACCATATTTAAGTTATAAAATTTTAGTTATTTCAAGTATTAATCCTTTAATCCATTTTTCTGATATAAAAAATAAAAAAGTTGTATTAAAAGATAAATTTTTGATTAAATTACTAAAAGATAAATTTCCAAAAATAAAAATAATAGAAGTTAAAACTTTAAAAAAACAATTTTCAATGGCTAATAAAGGGTATATTACTCTTTCTATTATGCCTGTTTTTAAATATTATAAAAATATATATCATAATCTAAAAATAGTAAGTTATACAGATGAAAAATGTATGATATCTATGGGAGTAGATAATGAAATACTATTATCTATTTTAAATAAAGAATTAAAATCTATTTCAAATGAAACAAAAAAAGTTATAGAAGATAAATGGCTAAATCTTAAAATTATAAAAAAAACTGATTATAAAGTTTTATTAATAACTATTTGTATATTTTTAATAATTATTTTTATAATCCTTTTTTGGATTAAAAAATTAAATAGTTTTAATAAAATTCTTAAACAAAATAAACAAGAATTACAAAAAGCAAAACAATTAGCAGAACAAAACGCAAAATTAAAAGAAGAGTTTTTATCTATTATGTCACATGAGATTAGAACACCTTTAAATGGAATAATAGGTATGAGTAAATTGATGTTAAATACAAATTTAGATGAAAAACAAAAGTCTTATATTTATTCTATAAATAAAAATTCTATCCATCTTTTAACTATTGTAAATGATATTTTAGATTTTGCTAAATTACAAAAAGGAAAATTAGAATTATCTGTAATAAAATTTGATTTATATAAACTTGTAGAGGATGTTATTAATTTATTAAAAGATGAAGCACAAAAAAAAGCTCTTAATGTAACTTTATACTATAAAGCGAGTAGGTTAGTAAAAGGGGATAATACAAAAATATCACAAATTTTGATTAATCTTATTAGCAATGGAATAAAATTTACTCAAAATGGTGAAATAAATATTTATATATTACAAAAAGATAATATATTGAGATTTGAAATAGAAGATACAGGTATTGGTATAGATAAAGATATACAAAAAACTCTGTTTGAAGCTTTTAAACAAGCTAATAGTAGTATTAATAGAAAATATGGTGGTAGTGGGCTTGGATTAGCTATATCTAAAAAATTAGTAGAATTAATGAATGGAAAAATTTGGATAGAAAGTGAAAAAAACAAAGGAAGTAAATTTATTTTTGAAATTCCTTTAGAGATTTTATCTGAAGTAATAGAGATAAAAAAAGTTTTTGTTTCTAATGAAACTAAATATGTAAATAATGAATTTGAAGAAAACATAATAAAAGAATTGATAGAAAAATTAAGTACAAATCAACCAAAAGTGATAAATCCATATTTAGATAAAATATCTGAATATCATTTTAGTAAACATGTAGTATTAGCTATAAATTTAGCAAAACAATATAAATTTAAAGAAGCATTAAAGCTTCTTAAATAACTTTCCACTCTTTTTGGATTATTATTTTATTATTTAAATATATTTGAGCTAAAAATTTATCACCTAAATTATAAAATCCAACCCCTTTTGGTGTACCACTCATAATAATATCACCATCTTCTAAATCCATAAAACTTAATATTTCATTTAAAATTTCATTTGGTTTATATATCATAAGCTCATAAGTTGCATGTTGTATTAATTCATCATTTTTGTATAATTTCATTTCTATAGTAGATATATCACCTCTTAAAGTGACAAATTCACTAAATACTGCACTAGAATTAAAGCTTTTTGCTCTTTCCCATGGTAATGATTTACTTTTTAGATAATTTTGTATTTTTGCATTTGTAAGATCTAGTCCAAATCCTACAGCATTAATTTGTTTGTTTTGGATTAAAAAACATATTTCACCCTCAAATCTAGTATCTTCAAAAAAATAAAATTCATCACTAATAGCACTATTTGGTTTATTGAAAAGCACCATATTTTCAGGGATTTCATTATTAAGTTCTTTTATATGTTCTACATAATTTCTTCCTACACATACAATTTTTGATGGCATTATAGTTTTATTTTCAAATTTTATTGTTTTCATTTAAAAACTCCTTAATCTCTGATTCAATTTCAAGTTCAGCTATTTCATCAGTTAAATAGTTAAAATCAGTTTTATCTATAAGTTTTGATTTTGCACGAGTGATTGCTACATAATATAAATTTAATTCATCTATATATTTTTGCTCTTTGCAATTAAGTTTGAAATATTCTAAATAACCAATATCTGGTTTATTTAATATTTCATTTTCTAAAAACCACATTGCAATTGATTTATAACATAAAAAATCATCACATACTTTTACTTCATCAAATTCTAAGCCTTTTGATGTATGTGCTGTTGTAAGATATATATTACTATTTTTTTGATAATTTTCTTTAGCAATTTGATATATTTTTTCTAAATTGGTAGTTTTTGCTACTTTTATAGCACTTAAAAATTCTATATCATCTTCTACAGCTTTTTCTATATATTTTAAAATATCATTGTCATAATTTTCTTTTTTTGCTTTTGATAAAAATTTATATTCATTTTTGAAACTATTTAAATATTTATATTCGTTTTCTACTTCATCACCATTTGATAAATTATATATATTTAAAGCTAGTCCAAAAATATCATAAGGCTCACGAATAGTTTTAAACTCTTTTTTATCTTCTATTAAATACTTCATTTGAAGTATTAATTCGGCATTTGTCCTAGAAATGATAGCTTTTGTTTTTATTTTATTATTTTTTCCAAGTCCTTTTAGAGATTGTTTTTCATTTTTAAATATTTTTAAAAAATTTGTAGCTTTAAAAGCTATTTTTTCATTAAATCTAAATGAATGTGTTAGATAAAAAATTTGAGCTTTTATCTTATTTATGGCATTTATACTTCCTCTAAAAGAATATATTTGTTGATGTCTATCTCCTACTATTATTTTTTGTTTTGCTGGTATGTTATAAAATATTGAAAGTGTTACATCATTTGTATCTTGTGCTTCATCAAGTAAAATCATATCATACATAGGTAAAGTGATGTTTTGAGTAAGCAAATCAAGTTGAAATTTTTTTAGATAAAAAGAGTGAGTCACATCTATCTTTTTTGTAAGCATATCTTCAAAAATTTGAGTAGCAAGTTGTTTAGCTGGAGTCATATTTTCACTACTAAATCCACTACTAGCACTATTACAAAAATTTTCAAAAATTATTTTTCCTTCATAAGCAGTTTTGTAATCAACAGAATAGATTTGAGTTAATTCCATTGTAGAATAACCTCTTTTAAGTTTATATCCATATCTATGGATTACAAAATTATAAGCTAAAGAGTGAGTAGTTTTTACTATTGTATTTGTACCTACAAACTTTTCATTTGCTTCAAGTTGAATTGCTTTATTAAATGCTAAATATAGTTTTCTTCCTTTTATATGTTTAGCTATTTCATAAAGAAGTGTAGTTTTACCTGTTCCTGCAAAAGCAACAACTTTTATAAGGGGAGTTTTTTGTTTTACTGCATTTAAAATAGTTAATTGCTCGTTTGTAAGTTTCATAATTGCCTTTTTTAGTGCAATTATACTAAATATATTGTGTAATTATTTAGTTTTATAAAGCAAAAAGCTATAAGCTTAATGCTTTAGATTTGAACTATTATAATTTCATTTCCTCTTTTTATTTGAAGTAAAGCTTCAGAGTGTTTTAATCCTTTCAATAAGCTATTTAATGTTTCAATAGAATGGATAGAAACCCATTTTTTTGTTTTTATAGTTTTTACAGCTGTGATTAAGTCACCTTTTTGAAGTCCTATTAGATTTGCTATAGATTTAGGTAATACATTAGAAATCATAACTTTGTTTCCTTCTTGTACAATAGTAGCACCTTTTAATAAATCTATTTTTGAAACTAAAGTTTGTAGTTTTGAAAGTTTAGTTGTTAAAGTTATAAAATTACCATTTCTATATACTTTTAATGTTAGTTTACTTCCTGCACCTAAAAATGCAATTTTATTTCTTAAACTAGCACTATCTTTTACTTTTTTACCATTAATAGCTACTATAATATCACCTGCTTGAAGACCAGCTTTACTTGCTGAAGTTTTTGGCATAACTTTATTAATAAGCACACCATAATCTATTCCATATAAGGCTTTTTTATCTTTATCAATATCACTAATCTCTACACCTAAATAACCTCTTACAACTTTTCCATTTGTAATAAGAGAAGTTGCTACAAATTTTACCATATTACTAGGAATTGCAAATCCTACTCCATTATTTCCACCACTTCTAGAGATTATTGCTGAATTTATACCTATTAATCTTCCTTTTAAATCAACTAAAGCACCACCACTATTTCCTGGGTTAATAGCTGCATCAGTTTGTATGAAGTTTTCATAAGCATTTATTCCTATTTTATCTCTATTTAGTCCAGAGATTATCCCTTCTGTTACAGTTTCTCCTAAACCAAAAGGATTACCTATTGCTAAACTTATATCACCTACTTTTATTTCATTACTATCTGTAAAAGTGATAGGTTTTAGATTATTCGCATCTATTTTAATAACAGCTAAATCAGTTTTTGGATCAGTTCCGATTAATTTTGCTTTATATTTTTTACCATCATGAGTAAATACAACTATCTCTTTTGAATTACTAACAACATGATTATTTGTAACAATATATCCATCTTTACTGATAATAACACCACTTCCTAGAGCTTTTTCTACTCTTTTTTTTGGAATATTATTAAAAAATTGTCCGAAAAATGGATCATTTAAAAAATTTGGAATAATTGTTTTTACAATTTTTGTAGTAGATATATTTACTACACTAGGGGTAACTTTTTGCACAATAGGAGCATAAGATAAAACGACTCCTTTATTAGGTGCTTGTCTTAAAAATGTAGAGTTGTCTGTTTTTAGATTTACAGCTAAAGCTAAACTAGCTATTAAGCTTACTACAAGTAATTTTTTCATTGAATATACCTCCGTTTTTTTTATAATAATAAAATATTATTATGAATAGGAGGTTAAAATAATTTTTATATTATAAGAAAAAATTAACATAATCTTAAAAAAAAGTTATATAATAACAAAAAAAAGGAGTTGATTATGTTAAATTCTTTGTTTTTTAGGATGAGGCTTGTGCATTGGGTTGGAATTGTATTATTAGTATTAAATGCAATATTTTTTACTGATAATATAATAGGAAGTGTAGTTCAAATAGTTGTAGCTATAGTTATATTTATACATGATTTAGATGAAAAAATAAATGGAGTAAATGTAACTCATAAACTTTTAGAGCATTTTAAAAATATTACTCTTAATGAAAAAGTGGATATTAGGCTAAAATATTCAAGAGAGTTTCAAGAACTTGTAGATGATATAAATAAATTTGTTCAAAAAGTATCATCAGTTTTAGATATGAATGATTTTGTAAAAGAAACTGTAAATATTGCTAAAAAAAGTGAAGAATTTGCTAAAAAATTAGATGTGGTATTACATACAAGTGAGAATTTATCAAAAGATATTATAAATTCTTTAAGTATTGCAGAAGATGAAAGTTTTAAAAATATAGAATTTTCAGAAAATTTACAAAAAGAGATATTAAATAGTATTCAATTAATAAAAAAAGCACAAGAAAATATAGAAAGTGTAAATTCAAATGTTAATTTGCAGTTTGAAAAAAATAATGAAGTTGTAGAAAAATTAGATTCACTTAGTAAAACAACAGAGCAGATGAAAGATGTATTAGGTATAATATCTGATATAGCAGATCAAACAAATTTACTTGCATTAAATGCTGCTATTGAAGCGGCTAGAGCAGGAGAGCATGGTAGAGGATTTGCAGTAGTTGCTGATGAAGTTAGACAACTAGCAGAAAAAACACAAAAAAGTTTAAATGAGGTAAATGTAACTATTAATACAATAGTTCAATCAGTAACAGAAGTTAGTGAACAAGTAAATGTTAATTCAACACAAATGCAACATTTAGTAGAGATTAGTAATACTTCTTATGAAGATATGAGTAATGCAAATGAAACAATTATTAAAATAAATCAATTAAGTAGTGATGATATAGAAAATTCAAAAATTATAGAAGATGAAGTGAAAAAAGCAAAAGATAAAGTTTTTGTATTAGATGAAGAATTATCAAAAAGTGGTAAATATTTTAATGAAAACAAAACTTTGATTGATTCTATCATCGAAAAAACAGAAATTTTACAAAAAAATATAGAAAGTATTTGATAGTTATTCTACTAACTTTTCAAATACCTTTAATGTCATTTTAACATCTTCTAAAGCATTATGGTAAGTTGCATTTTGATGCCCAAAAAAGTATGCTACAGCTTCTTCAAGTCTAGGCATTTTCTTTTTTGACAGCTCAACTACATCTACACTATAATACATAGTATCAAAAATAGGTAAATCTAAATAATTTGTGTGATGTTTACTTCTTTCAAGTTCTCTTTTAAGTACACCAAAATCGTATAAAACATTATGTCCTACTATTAAATCAGCAGACTCTAAAATATTTAAAAATTTATCTTTTATTTCTGTAAAAGTTGGTTTATCTTTTACATCATTTTCACTAATTTTATGTACAGAATAAGCTTCAGGGTCTATTTTTGCTTGTGGATTTACAAGTTCATAAGTTTCATTTGTAATTTTTTTCTCAACCATATCATATTCAACTAAAGCATATGATACGATATATCCTGCTATATCTGTAGTTTCTGTATCAAAAACTACTACTTTTCTGGCTTTTTTATGCTCAGGTAGAGATTTATAATCATTTTTATAAAGTTCTAGTAAATATTTTGAAGAAAATGCTTTTTGTAGTGATATTGCCTTAAAATCTTCAACTTCATCATCTACAAGTGAGATTAAATAATCATTGTAATTTCTAAAAAAGATATTTTCTCTTTTTTCGGGAAGTTTTGAAATAAATGATTTATCATTAGTCATTTTTTCAAAGTTTTCTTGAATAGTTTGTTTGTTAAATACTGTTGCTTTTTGTAAAATTCTTGTTTTTGCTGGTAGGCTCATTTAAACTCTCTTTTTAAAATATCTAATATTTCTTCTATTGATATAGTTTCTTTTTCAGTTTTTGAATATATATGAGTTAATAATATTACTTTATTAATTATAACATAAGTTATTATTCTAAATCCACCACTTTTTCCAGTAGGAATAGAAGAGTTTGGTATTCTTATTTTATATAAATTCTCTCCTAATGAAGTTCCTATTGTAGGATTTGTTTTTAAATTTTCTATTAAACTATCAATATCTTTTTTTATTAAAGGAAATTTTTTTCTTAATTTTTTAATATCTTTTAAAAATTGATTTGAAAATCTAATCATCAACCATATCCCATAGTTTATCTATAGAATAAGTTTGTAATTTCCCTTGTTTAAACATTTCAGCTTGTTTTTTTGATGAATTGATATAAAATTCATCTTGTTTTATTTCAATTTTATCAATCATAACATTTTTTAGATTTTCTAAAATTCCAATTACTTGATTTTCATAAGTTGGTTTTATATCAATAGTTAATTGCATTTTTATCCTTTATTACAAAAGATGAGAATTAAATCTCATCTCTATAAGAAATTTTACAGTTTGTAAGTAAATCTTTAGTTGCTATATAACTATTTAAAGCATTAATATATGCTCTAGCACTTGCTGTCATAGTATCAATATTTAATCCATGACCTAAAATAGCTGGTTTTGTTTCATCAAAAATAACTTTTACAGTAACTTTAGCTAAAGCATCTTTACCTTCAGTTACACTATCAACTTTATAGCTAATAAGCTCACCATTATATCCAGTCATTCTATCTATTACTTTAAATACAGCATCGATAGTACCTTCACCAATAGCTGCATCAGTTATCTCTTTATCTTCAAATTTAATAGTAGCTGCAGCACTTGCAAGTCCACCACTACAATCGTTTAATTGTAAATTTACAAGTTCATATACTTTTTTGTCATTTATCATCTCATCATTTACAATAGCGATAATATCTTCATCAAAAATCTCTTTTTTCTTATCAGCTAAGATTTTAAATCTTGCAAAAGCTTTATTTAAATCTTCATCACTTAATTCATATCCAAGCTCTTTTAGTTTATCACTAAAAGCATGTCTTCCTGAATGTTTTCCTAAAACAATAGAATTGTTTTTTTCAAGACCAATATCCTCAGCTTTCATAATCTCATAAGTATCAGGGTGTTTTAATACACCATCTTGATGGATTCCACTTTCGTGTGCAAAAGCATTTTTTCCTACGATTGCTTTATTTGGTTGAGGCTCAATCCCAGTAATTGATGTAAGTAATCTACTTGTTTTATAAATCTCTTTTGTATTTACATTTGTTTTTACATCAGAGAAAATATCTCTTCTTGTATTTACTATCATCACCACTTCTTCAAGTGCAGCATTTCCAGCTCTTTCCCCAATACCATTGATTGTACATTCTACTTGTCTTGCTCCATTTTTAACTGCTTGGATAGAGTTTGCAGTAGCAAGTCCTAAGTCATTATGACAATGAACAGAAATAATCGCTTTATTATCAACAAAATCAACTAATTCTTTGATTTGAGCACCAAATTCCCAAGGCATTGTATATCCTACAGTATCTGGGATATTTATAGTTTTTGCACCAGCTTCGATAACTGCAGCAATTATCTCTTTTAAAAATGGCATTTCACTTCTACCTGCATCTTCACAGCTAAATTCTACATCATCAGTGAAAGTTTTTGCATATTCTACAGCTTTTACAGCTCTTTTGATTACTTCATCTGGAGTCATTTTTAGTTTGTATTCCATATGAATTGGTGAAGTTGCTATAAAAGTATGAATTCTTTTATTGTTTGCATTTTTTATAGCTTCTCCAGCTTTTAAAATATCATTATCTACAGCTCTTGCTAATGAACAAACATAAGAGTTTTTCACCACTTCGCTGATTTTTGAAATCGCTTCAAAATCCCCTGGAGATGCTGCTGCAAAACCAGCTTCTATAATATCAACTCCAAGTTTATCAAGTTGAATAGCTACTTTTATCTTTTCATCTATTGTCATAGAACAACCTGGGCTTTGTTCTCCATCTCTTAATGTTGTATCAAAAATTTTAATTGTATCCATTTAATTATCCTTAAAAATTATTTAAAATTAGTATGTTTTTATATTGTGATTATATCGAAATATGAAAGAATTATAAGCAGAGTAGAAGAGAATATGACACTTTAGGGAAGTTTTTATTATTATGATTAGCCATATTCTCTCCTTTTTTATTTTAAGTATATAAAAAACGAGAGATTTTGTCAAGTATTTTTGTTATAATAAAATAAAAAAAGGATTTATAGATGAATTGGGATTTAAAGCCTTTATTTAATAGTATAGAAGAAGCAGATATTTTAATGAATGAAGCAAAAAATGAAGCAGAATGGTTTTATAATCAATATAAAGAAAAGCTTGATACATTAAATGTATATCAATTTTTAGAAGCATTAAATAGTTATATAGATATTAGTGAAAAAATAAGTAGAGTTATGACATATATTTATTTACAATTTGCTACAGATACAACAAAAGGGAATCTTTTATCAAAATATGAAACAATTTCTACAGAAATTGAAGAAAAATTATTATTTTTTGAACTTGAATTTACAAAACTTCCAACACAAAAGCAATTACAGTTTATTGAACATGCAGGAGTAAATAGACTTTACCTTGAAACTCTAAAAAAAGAAGCAAAACATAAACTTAGTGAGAATGAAGAAAAAATTTTAATGAAAAAAGATTTAACAAGTAGTAGTGCTTTTAGTAGATTATTTGATGAAACAATATCTCAAACTAAGTTTTATTGGGATGGAGAGTTTGTAAGTGAAGAGGAGATTTTATCTAAACTACATTCAAATGATAGAAATATTAGAAAAAGAGCAGCAGTTTCACTTACAAATGGATTAAAAGATAAACAAAATCTTTTTAGTTTTATCTATAATCAAATCAAAAAAGATTGGAAAATAGAGTGTGATTTGAGAAATTATAGCACTCCAGAAGAGCCAAGACATATTAGTAATAAAGCAAGTCAAAAAAGTGTAGATGCTCTTGTAAATACAGCAAACGCAAATACTAATATTGTAGAAGAATACTATAATATAAAAAAAGAGCTTTTAGGATATGATAAATTATATGATTATGATAGATATGCTCCATTAAAAGGGATAGATAAAGAGATACCATTTGAAGAAGCAAAAGAGATGGTTTTAAGTTGTTTTAAAAATTTCAGTAATACATTTTATGAAATTGCACTTAAAGCATTTGATGAAAAATGGATAGATGTATATCCAAAAGAGGGTAAAAGAGGGGGTGCTTTTTCACATGGTGCTACACCAAAAGCCCATCCTTATGTTATGCTAAACTATACAAATCAAATAAGAGATGTATTTACTTTAGCTCACGAACTTGGTCATGCAATTCATCAATATCTTGCAAAAGATGTAGGATATTTAAATCAACACACACCTTTAACTACAGCAGAAACTGCTTCAATATTTGCTGAAATGCTTTTATTTGAAGATATGAAAAAAAAGCTAAATAAAGAAGAATTATTATCTTTATATGCTGGAAAATTAGAAGATATCTTTGCTACTTTGTTTAGACAAATTGTATTTACAAATTTTGAAAGAAGAGTGCATAATAAAGATGAATTAAGTAATGAAGAATTTAATTCAATTTGGCAAGAAGAAAATGAAAAAATGTTTGGAAATAGTGTGGTTTTAACAAATAATTATAAAATCTGGTGGAGTTATATTCCTCACTTTATCCATTCTCCATTTTATTGTTATTCTTATAGTTATGCTCAACTTTTAGTAATTTCACTTTATAATTTATATA
>Ga0256843_1002050_pt1 | contig 15084 bp, 18 predicted proteins | sample AlvinellametaG_FD_191572 | JGI IMG/M metagenome (GOLD analysis project Ga0256843, IMG submission 191572) | Pompeii worm associated microbial communities from hydrothermal vent at the East Pacific Rise, Pacific Ocean - Alvinella | ecosystem: Host-associated > Annelida > Integument > Unclassified ... | reverse complement strand
TTGTTATTCCTAAAGGTAAAACTATCTCAAAAAAAGAGATTAAAGAAGCTATTGCTTTTCAAGAGAGATGGTTTACACACCACATAACCCTGGTTAAAGAGCATATAAATAACTCTATAAATTTTATTCGCTAGTTTGTATTATTCTGGAAAAATAAAACCATAAATTCCCACAAAAGTATAGAAACCATAAAAAAAGCTTTAAGTGGTTTAAGAGCCAAAAAGGCTCTTTAGAATTTATTAGTGAGAACAGCCGCAGTTTCCGTCTTCGCAGCCTGATTGTTCTACTTGACCTGTTTGTGCTTCTTGTTCTGTTGCATCTCTTTCGCTTACAACTTTTACATTAAACATTAAATCTTTTCCAGCTAATGGGTGGTTAAAATCTACTGTTACGCTATCATCATCAAAATCAACAACAGTTACTTGAATAGTTTCGCCTTGTTGTCCTTGACCATATAGTTGCATACCTTTTTCTAGCTCAATTCCTTCAAATTGCTCTCTTGGTAGTTTTTGAATAGCTTCAGGGTCTCTTTGCCCGTAAGCCTCTTCTGCTTTTACTAAGATATCTGCGCTATCACCTTCACTCATTCCTACTAAGCCTTTTTCAAGACCTGGAATAATTTGACCTTTTCCCATAACAAACTCTAGTGGCATACCACCTTTATTGCTATCTAAAACTTCACTTTTACCAGCTTCTGTTAGTTCATACTCGATACCAACAACGCTGTTTTCTTCTTTAATTGCCATTAAAAATCCTTTATAAATAATAATTTCTGATTTTAACCTATTTCTTTAACAAATAGCTTACAAATTTCTATTTCATATATTTTTTTGCCTCTTTTGCAGAGTTACTATTTGGATAGCCATCAATTACAGCTTTAAAAAATACTTTTGCATCGGCACTCTTACCCTTTTTCTTAAGTGCAATAGCAGTATGTAAGAGCAACTTATCCATATAACTTGCATTTTCATTTAGGGTTGCACTATTTTGATAGTAGCTAATAGCCTCTTTATATCTGCCTTTTTTATATGCAATTTCGCCTAAATAGAAATTTACAGCCGCTCTTTTATAAGACCTTTTTAAAAGCTCTTTAAATTCACTTTGAGCCTTTGTTAGCTTAGATTTAGTAAAATCTAATACCGCTTGTTTATATAAATCTTTACTATTTAATTTTTTATTTACTTTAACTTTTGGCTCTTTTGGTGTTTCTTTATTAGTTTTAGGGGTTGTCGCAACCTCTGGTTGTGGAGGTGTATTTTGGCTTAGAGTTTGTTTTGGCTCTGCAACTGGTCTTGATTCAAGTGCTGCTACTCTTTGAGATAGCTCATTTATTACCTTTTCTAAATTTGCACTTGCATTTAATTTTTGCTTTAGCTGCTCTATTTGAGAGTTCTGCCCATTAATAATTGTTCTTAAACCCTCTATTGTCTCTTTTAATTGAGATATTTTTTGTTTTAATATGAAAATTTCTCTACTATTTTTTTTTGCTACCTCTGATGGGTCTATAAAATCACTATCTGAATATACAGATTGTTCTGCATAAATTGCTGTTATTGTTACTAAAATTAAAAATATACTCTTAAATCTCATTATTTCTCCTACCAATCGATTGATTGAATTTTACTTAATCCCATTTTAAACACTTCGCTTCTATTTGCACTTAAATTAATAAATCCAATAGAGTTAGATGAGCCTCTTCTTTTAATATACATTACAATATTTCCATCTCTGCTAAATCTTGGGAATTGATTAACTCCACCACTTGTAAGTGGGCGTGTTTGAGAACCGCTAGTATCTGTTAAATAGATATTAAATACACCTGGTCCCTCTTTGCTAGAATATACTACTTGATGGTTATTTGCATCTACTGAAGCGTTATTTGTACCATGATGAACTATTTGAGTTACATTACCTCCACTTACTGGCATTTTAAAGATATTTGGTGTGCCAAGTCTATTAGATACAAAAACCACACTTTGCTCACCATCTGCAAACTTTCCACCTACATCTATACCACTAAAGTTTGTTAATTTTTTTGCGCTTCCCATACTAAATAAATAGATATCTGGCTGAGAGTTTGGAGCCATTGTTAAGAGCAGTTTTGAGCCATCATCACTTACATCTGAGCAAATTAGCATACCAGAAGATGTAGTAATTAAACTCTTTTGTCCGGTATATATATTTAGTTTATATAGCTTAATTTTATCTCCTGCATAGTTACTATAATATAGAATTTTTTGCTCTTTATCACCCCATTTTGGGAACATATTAAAGCCGTTTTTAATTATTACCTTTTGGTATGTAAAAGTATAATCGGCTAATAAAATCTCTGTTCTTTTAGCAGCTGTATATCTAGCAAGTACAACATATCTATTTATCCAATTTATTGGTGGATATTTTGCTAAGTTGTTAATTTCGCTAACTGCTTTATGTACTAAAAAAGGAGATTTTTCTATTCTTGATACTGTATAGTTCTTATTTAAAATCTGCTTTTTGGGATTTCCACGATATAGTTTAATATCTAAGCTTGAGCCACCATTTGGGGTTTGATTAAAGTTATAAAGTAATGTATACTCACTATTTGTATTTATTGATATTGGCAAAGCATTAAAATTAGCACTTGTTATATTACTATCTTTAACCAAAAAATGCCCACTAACGCTAAAGTCTGCTTTAAATAGTCTATTTAACTCTTTTTTAAATTTTGGGGCTACACCACTCGCTCCAATTATTGAAATAGATGCCCTTTGATCTACCTCTTTTTCTATTTTCATAACTGCATCTGGTTGCTCGGCAAATATAGATGTCATAAAAATTATAAATAGCACAAAATATCTCATATTTAATCCTTATAATTAGCAATTTTCTCTATTTTAACAAGAAGCAACTAAAAATTATATTAAATAGTATTAGTTTATTAAAAAAGTTTATGATTTATTCTACTCTTTAGCGATAAATTCAACTATAATCTTATATGGCTTAGGGTTAGAGTGCGGACCAAAGCCAAATTTTTTAAGTTGCTCTAAATATGCGCTTAAAGAGCGGTTAAACTCTGGATTTAAAGAGCGAGATAGTATCTTATAATCAAAAAGCCCTGTTGGATAGACTGTAAGCTCTACTTTTACTTTTTCTCCTGCAAAATTACTTTGAGCTGGCCAACCTCTTAGTGTAGATTGTATTTTTGCAAAGTATCTATTTTCTATACCTTTTCCTTGATTTGCTTTTTTAAGGCTCTTTCCTGCTTTACCTGAGTTTTGGGCTGGAGCGTCATCTTTAATACTTTTGGGTAGTTTTTTGAATAATGAACTAGCGTTCGCAACCTTAGGATTACTCTTTTTAGTAGGTTTTGTAGCTTTTTTAACAACTTTTTTAATCTTTTTCTTAGTTGGTTTTTTAGTAACTTTTTTTACTACTTTTTTAGGCTCTTTTTTATGAATATTTCTAACTTTTTTTACTATTTTCTTTTTCTTTTGCTCTTTCTTTTTTACGCTTTTTTTACTGTTTTTTGATACCTTATAAGCTTTTGTTTTAGATGGAGTACCTAAAGAGACCTCTATAACATTAGATTTTTTAGCAACATATTTTTTTGGTTTAATATTATCATCAGGAGAGTATAAAGCAATCGAGAAGATTGTAACAATAATAATTAAGTAAATTAATACAGAAGTAATAAGTGCTTCTAGCTTTAAACGATTCATTCTGTAATTAAAGATACCTTATTAAAACCAACATCTTTAACACTCTTTAGTAGAAAGATAACATCTCCATAAGGTAAAGATTTATCTGCTCTAATAAAGACTGTTGTATTTGGATTAAAGTTTTTAGATTTAAGCATAAAAGAGTCTCTAAAATTAGCCAAATTAAAGCGCTCTTTGCCAAAATAGATTATCTTTTTTGCGTCCATTCTAATTGTTACAGAGGACTCTTTTTTTACCTTTTTACTTTGAGTACCTTCTGGTAAGTCTATTTGTTCTTCGTAACTTATTGTAGGAGCAGTAACCATTAAAATAGCCATTAGAACCAACATTACATCAACAAATGGTGTAATATTTAAATCTGGTTCATCATCCCAATTCACTATTCGCTCCTACTTACTAAAATCTCTGCTGAAGACTCTAGTGTTGAGTTTAACTCATATACCTTTCTTTTTAGTAATAAGTTAAAAGAGTATGCAAAAATTGCTACAAATATACCAACTGCTGTTGCTATTAAAGCCTCACTAATTGCTGGTGCTACAACTGATAATGAAGCACTCTTAACATTACCTAAACGACTAAATGCATCTAAAATTCCAACAACTGTACCAAACAGACCAATAAAAGGAGAGGTAGAAGCCATAATAGAGAGTTGCGTTAAACCCTTTGTAGATACTCTTATTGCATCACTAATTGCTGCTTTAAAGATTTTTTCTAAACTACCATCTGACCTATTGATATAGCTATATAAAATAGAAGCAGAATCTGGCGTTGTATCGTTTGAGGTATATAGTCTTGCTAATGCCTCTTGCTCTACTTTTAATCGTCTATTAATGGCTCTGTATCTATATATAAAAATTGTTAGTGTAGCAATAAAATAGAAAGATAGTGTAGCAATAACTACAAAGGTTATTACTCCACTTTGTGCAAAATAATCAGAGATACTCATTATGCTTTTTTAATTGACTCAACTTTGCTAACAGCAGTAGCAATAGCTGTATCACTTGTTTGAGCGCTCTTTAGTAACTCTTTTGCTTTAGCAATATTTTCACTTAATTTGCCCTCTTCATCATTTACTACAACGGCACCATCTACGATACAGCTAACCTTCTCTTCTGATACTTTAGCATAACCACCATTTATAGCAATAACAATCTCTTTGTTATCTTCAGTAGTTGCCGAAATAACTCCAGCATCTAAAAGGCTAACTAAAGCTGCATGACCCGGAAGTACTCCAAACTCACCATCTTTACCACAAAGAGTTACAACTTTAACATTGCCATCATAAATAACACCATGAGGTGTTACTATTTCTAATTTAATTGTGTTCATACGCTACCTTTACTTATGAAGCCTTTTGCTTTAATTTGTCTGCTTTTGCAATAGCCTCTTCAATTCCACCAACCATATAGAATGCTGCTTCTGGTAAATCATCATATTTACCCTCTAAGATACCTTTGAAGCTATTAATTGTATCTTCAAGTGTTACATAAACTCCAGGGCTTCCTGTAAATACTTCTGCAACATGGAATGGTTGAGATAAGAACTTCTCAATCTTTCTTGCTCTCTCAACAGTTGCTTTATCCTCTTCGCTAAGCTCATCCATACCAAGAATTGCAATAATATCTTGCAAATCTTTATACTTTTGTAAGATTGCTTGAACACCACGAGCTACTTCATAATGCTCATCACCAATAATATTTGGATCTAGCATTCTTGAAGTAGAATCTAGTGGATCAACTGCTGGATAGATACCTTTTTCTGCAATAGATCTGTTAAGAACTGTTGTTGCATCTAAGTGCGCAAATACAGATGCTGGAGCTGGGTCTGTTAAGTCGTCTGCTGGTACATATACAGCTTGAACAGATGTAATTGAACCACTCTTAGTAGATGTAATTCTCTCTTGTAATCTTCCCATCTCACTTGCAAGTGTTGGTTGATAACCAACCGCTGATGGAATTCTTCCAAGAAGTGCAGACATCTCAGCACCAGATTGAGCAAATCTAAAGATATTATCAATAAACATCAATACATCAAGATTTTTCTCATCTCTAAAATACTCAGCCATTGTAAGACCAGTAAGTGCAATTCTGTTTCTAGCTCCCGGAGGTTCGCTCATTTGCCCATAACATAAAGCAACTTTATCAAGTACATTTGACTCTTTCATCTCATTATAAAGGTCATTTCCTTCTCTTGTTCTCTCACCAACACCAGCAAATACAGAGTAACCACTATGTTTCATTGCAACATTGTTAATTAGCTCCATAATAATAACTGTTTTACCAACACCAGCACCACCAAATAGTCCAACTTTACCACCTTTTGCATATGGTGCAAGTAAATCAACTACTTTAATACCTGTCTCAAAAACCTCTGCTTGTGTGCTTTGCTCATCTAATGGCGGTGGAGTTCTATGAATTGACCATTTCTCTCCCTCTGTAACTTGAGGACCACCATCAATAGTTTCACCAATTACATTAAAGATTCTTCCAAGAACCTGCTCACCAACTGGAACTTTAATAGGACCACCAGTAGCTTTAACCTCTTGACCTCTAACTAGCCCTTCACTCATATCCATTGCAATCGTTCTAACACGGTTATCACCAAGTTGAATTGCAACTTCTAATACTAATCTTAACTCTTTATCATCAAATAAAACAGTTGTTTCTAATGCTTCATTAATCTCTGGAAGGTAGTCGCTAAATTCAACATCAACAACCGGACCCATAACTTGAATAATTTTACCTATCATATACTTAACCCCTTTCTTTATTTCATCGCTTCTACACCGCTAATAATCTCTATTAGCTCAGTAGTAATTGCTTCTTGTCTTGCTTTGTTATAAGATACCGTTAGGCTCTTAACCATCTCTTTTGCATTATTAGTTGCCGCGTCCATCGCTTGCATTCTAGCACCATGCTCTGCTGCTAAAGAATCTATTAGCGCATAATATATTGTATATTCAATATATCTATTAATTAACTCTTCTAATAAAGAGTCATCATCTGGCTCCATCTCAAGTTCAGATGTAGAAACCGCTTTTGGCTCAAAGTCATTTGGATCAAGTGGTAAGATATTATCTACTCTAACCTCTTGAGTAATCATATTTACATAACCATTATGAACAATAATTACTTTTTGGGTATCTCCATTTAGATATGACTCAACTACCTCTTTAATAAAATCAGCAGCTTTATCATATGTAGGAGCAGAACTTAAGCCATCAACCTCATTTAAAAGCTCTCTTTGCTGATACTTATAGTAAGCAATAGCTTTTTTACCAACTGCTCTTACTCTAACTTTAGTACCTTTGTTCTCATAATCTTCTATCATAGCATTAACTCTTTTAATTGTTTGAGAGTTAAAACCGCCACAAAGACCTTTATCAGAAGTAATTATTACAATATCAACAACTTTTGGCTCTTTAATACTCTTAATATATGGGCTATCTATATCATCAGCTACTTTAGCCATATTTGCAGAGATCTCTTGCATCATCTCTGTAATTTTAAGAGCATAAGCTTTTGAAGCTTTTGCCACTTGTTCTGCGCGTCTAAGTTTTGCAGAAGATACAAGCTTCATTGCTCTTGTAGTCTTTTGCGTACCCTTAACACTTTTTATCTTTCTTTGTATCTCTTTTAAATTAGCCATATCTAAGCCTTTTTAATTAAGCGCTAAATTGAGATTTAAAATCCTCAATCGCTTTTTTAAGCTCTTCTTCTGTCTCATCATCTATTTTCTTGCTCTCTCTAATAGTCTCTAAAATATTTGGATATTTTGTATCCATAAATATATAAAGCTCTTTCTCAAACTTAGTAATAGCACTTACAGGAATATCATCTAAATAACCTCTAGTACCAGCATATAGTGCTACAACTTGCTTTTCAACTGGAATTGGTTGATATGGTGGTTGTTTAAGAAGCTCAACCATTCTTTGACCACGCTCTAGCTGATTTCTACTTGCTTCATCTAAATCACTTGCAAACTGTGCAAATGCTTGAAGCTCACGGAATGCTGCAAGGTCTAGTCTTAGAGTTCCAGATACTTGCTTCATAGCTTTAATTTGAGCAGCCCCTCCAACACGAGAAACAGATAAACCAACATTAATAGCCGGGCGGATACCTGAGTTAAATAGGTCTGTCTCTAAGAAAATCTGACCATCTGTAATTGAAATAACATTTGTTGGAATATATGCAGATACATCTCCAGCTTGAGTCTCAATAATAGGGAATGCTGTAATAGAACCAGCTCCTAGCTCATCACTTAATTTTGCTGCACGCTCAAGAAGTCTTGAGTGTAGGTAGAATACATCTCCTGGATATGCTTCTCTTCCTGGAGGTCTTCTTAAAATTAATGACATCTCTCTATATGCAACTGCATGTTTAGATAAATCATCATAAAAGATTACTGCGTGGCGTGAGCTATCTCTAAAGTATTCAGCCATTGTAACACCAGCATATGGTGCTAAGAATTGTAGTGCAGATGGGTCAGAAGCACCAGCATTTACAACAATAGTATATTCCATTGCTCCAGCTTCTTCAAGCTTTTGAACTAAAGCGGCAACAGTAGATTGTTTTTGACCAATAGCTACATAGATACAAGTTACACCTTGACCTTTTTGGTTAATAATAGTATCGATTGCTAAAGTAGTTTTACCTGTTTGTCTATCACCAATAATAAGCTCTCTTTGCCCACGACCTACCGGAACAAGTGCATCAATCGCTTTAATACCAGTTTGAAGTGGCTCATGAACAGATTTTCTATCCATAATTCCTGGAGCTTTCTCTTCTACAAATCTAAACTCTGTTGCTTCGATTGGACCTTTACCATCAAGTGGCTCACCAAGAGGGTTTACAACTCTTCCTACTAAGCTCTCACCTACTGGAATCTTTAAAAGCTGACCAAGTCTTTTAACGCTCATACCCTCTCTGATAGTCTCATACTCTCCAAGTACAACAATACCTACACTTGCCTCTTCAAGGTTAAGAACCATACCCTTAACGCCATTTTCAAACTCAACCATCTCTCCAGCCATAACATTGCTAAGACCATATGCTTTAGCAATACCATCACCAATAGATACAACTTTACCTACTTCATTAATATCAACTTGAATCTCAAAATTCTCAATTCTCTCTTTTATTAAAGAGCTAATTTCATCTGCTTGCAGTTTTGTAGCCACAAATTCTCCTTTTTCTAATCTTACTTTACAGTGCTTTTTGGATATGCTCTAATAGAGCTTTTTTAACACTCTCTTTTGAGAAGTTAAGCTCTAAACCAAGGTCGCTTACTTCCACCTTAACACCGTCAATATCATCTTTTATAAATTCAAGCTCAATATCAGCACCACTATAAGCTTCCAACTTTTTCTCTAATTTAGCTTTAAGAGTATCATCTATATCTTCATTACTCTCAACTATACCTTTAAACTTATTACTCTTTATCATCATCTCTTTAGATAAAATAGCGCTAAGTTCAGGGATTAGATTAAGTCTTCCTTTTTGAGCCATAAGCTCTAAAAGTGCCGCAACTTTTGGATCTAATTTATCTTTTATAGGTTCAATTAATGCTTTATATTTAGTCTCACTCTTAATTAGAGGTGATTCTAAAAAACTCTTTACTTCGCTATTAGAGCTAATAACCTCTGCAATAGCATTAATTTGCTCTTGAGCGTCATCTAAAGATATATCTTTTAACTCCAAAAGAGCTTTTGCATACTTTTTTGCTACTAGAGTATTCATTATGCCACCTCTTTAGTTACAATATTAATAATCTTAGATGCATCAAGAGGAATATCATCTGTGCTGATACTCTCATTTAGAACATTGTAAGTTGTCTCTTTAACAACTTTTCTCTTTTCTATTTCCATCTTCTCTTTAGTAACTTTTTCTAAAATTGCTAACTCTTGCTCTGTTTGTTTAGCAATCTTTTCTTTAATTACAGAGATTTCTGCTTTTGCATCTTCTACAATCTCTTTAGCTTTAGACTTAGTCTCTTCTAACTCTAATTCTGCTTTTATTTTAGCATCTTTAGAAGCTTGTCTTCTCTTTTCAATTTCTGCTAACTCCTGCGCTATTGAGTCGCTTCTATTTTTAAGAAACTCTCTTATAGGATTAGCTAAAAGATAGTAAAGAAGCGCAACAAGAAGTACAAAGTTAAATAGTCTAGGACCAAAATCTGTTGCACGACCTGTAAGCTCTAAATACTGCTCTGCCATTTTATTATCACCACTAGCTAAAAGAAGTGCTGGTATAGCTAGAAGTGCTATTACTTTTAAATATCTACTCATACCTAAATCCTTACAGCTGAGAAAATTTAGCTTTTAGAGATTCTTTAATTAGAGGAACTTGAGATAAAAGACCATTTTTAAGCTCTTCTTTCTCTTTCTCTAACTCTTTTATGAACTCTTCGTAAGCTTTCTCAAGCTCAGCCTCTTTGCTACTGATTAATTTTTCTGATTCAGCTTTTGCTTCATCAATCGCAGTTTGACGCAACGCATTTGCCTCTTGCTTAGCGCTATCAAGAATTGCATTTGCTTCTTGCAGTAGCTCATCAGCACTGCTAGTTAGCTCTTGCGACTCTTTAGCATCTTTTGCAATAGTCATTTCACGCTGGTCCATAAAGTTAATTATTGGCTGATATAGTGCTTTATCTAAATAGACAATTAAGCCTATAAAGAGTAGCAAAACAATCAGCATTAACGATGGTGACAGTTCTAGCATTCGCCCTCCTATAAAAATATGCGCAATTTTAGCATTTTAGCTTTTAAATAGGGGTTAATTTTTTTGGGTTTTACTAATAAAGGATATAAATTTGTCTAATTTTTCTTGAGAGTCGAGTAATATCTCTACACTTGCTTTTTTTATTTTTATATCAAAAGGTAACATCTTCTCAATTTGCTCTTTTTCCTCTTTAGATATCTTAAAACTTTTAGACTCTACAATATCTTTTATAGGTTTATTCTTATCGCCTCTTAATTTTTTAGCAATATTTTCAACCTCTCTAACGCTCAGTTTTTGTCCAATTATAGTATCAACTAAAAGTTTTTGCTTCTCTTTAGGCAATGTTACTAATATTTTAGCGTGTCCTTGAGATATCTTATTTTCAATAATTGCATTTTGTGCATACTCATCTAAATTTAGAAGTCTTAAAGTATTTGTAATTTGTGAGCGGCTTTTATGTACTATATTAGATAGTTCATCGTGAGTAATATTATGTACTTCAATTAACTCTTTATATGAGTTTGCTAACTCTATTGCATTTAGGTTTTCTCTTTGGATATTCTCTATAAGAGCAAGTTCTCTAAGTCTTAACTCATCTAGCTCAATATCTGCCACTATTGCTTTAATTGTATCTAAGTTAGCTATTTTAGATGCTCTAAGGCGTCTTTCACCTGCTATTAGAATGTATCTGTCTTCATGATTTATAACAACTATTGGTTGTAGTAATCCATGCTTTTTAATAGAGTTTGATAGCTCTTGAAGTCTCTCTTCATCAAAGTGTTTTCTAGGCTGATAAGGGTTTGGCTCAATTAAATTGATATCAAGCTCTGTTACTAAATCGCCACTACCACTATCTTTTACAGCTTCATTAAACTGAGACTCATAAGTAGAACCAATTTCATCTAATATAGCTCCTAAGCCTCTACCTAATCCACTCTTTTTTGCCATTTTATCTACTTCTAATAATAGCTGTTGCTAAAGCTTTATATGCTTGAGAGCCTTTAGATTTTTCTGCATATGTAATTACAGGCTCTCCAAAGCTTGGACTCTCTGCAATTTTTACATTTCTTGGAACTACAATATAATCTTTTTTAAATTTAAATAGAGCATCTTTAAAGTGTCTCTCTAAATCTGCTAAAACCTGCTTTGAGAGGTTATTTTGCCCTGAATACATTGTTGGTAAAAAGCCTTTAATTCTTAGCTTTGGGTTAATAGATTTTCTAATAAGTCCTATTGTATTCATAAGCTGAGCAAGACCCTCTAGGGCAAAATATTCACACTGAATTGGAACAATTACAGAATCAGACGCTCCTAAAGCATTTATAGTAATTGGTCCAAGTGCTGGAGGTGAATCTATTAATATATAGTCATACTTATGTTTAATTTTATCTATTTTTGCTTTTAAGATAAGCTCTCTATTTTTATTCTTTTTATCATAAAACTCTCTCTCTATACCAACTAATCCAATATTTGAGGGTGCTAAATCCAATTTTTTAAACTCTGTGCTAATAATAATATCTTCTAACTCTTTATTTCCAATAAGTACATGATATATATTAAATTCATAATCTGTTCTTTGAAAACCAAGGTTTGTAGTTGCATTTGCTTGTGGATCTGCATCTATTAGTAACACTCTTTTACCCACTTTTGCAAGAGAGGCAGCAAGATTTACAGCTGTTGTTGTTTTTCCTACACCACCTTTTTGGTTGGCTATACTTATTACTTCATTCATCTTAAGCTATATATCCTTTCATTTTCTACTAATAGTGCGCCATCATCGCACAATTTAGCATTTTCTAAGGTAGTTTTTTTACCTTTAATATGCACCGAAAAACTCTTTTGCTTTTCAAATTCTACCCTATATTTACTAAAAGTTTCCTGCCAATTTGGTGCATTTTTTAATAGCATAAAATATGAATTCAACACTTTTTTTACATTTTTTATTTTTTTGAAATTTGCAAATTTGTCATCTCGTTGAGCTATATTAACACCTATGCCCACAATAAGAAACTGTTTTAAAATTTGAGTAACTACACCCCCAGCTTTCTTGTTTTTTATATAGATATCATTAGGCCATTTTAACCAACAATTTTTGTCATATTCGTGTAAAACTTCTTTCATTAAAAATGCAAAAAAAATTGAAGCCGAGCTAATTGGTAAATCTTTTGGCAAAGAGTCTCTTTTGACTACAAAAGAGAATGTCAAATCCCCACTATTGGTAATCCAAGCATTATTTCTACTACCAACACCACTATATTGCTCTTTTGCAACTACTGCAATCTCTTTATCAACTTTTCCTTCTCTTACAAGATTAACAAGATACTTTTGAGTAGAATCTAATCTATCAAAGTATACTATCTCCAACTTTTATCCTTTTACCTACAATATATGCCTTTGCACTCATTTTAGCCTTTGATGGTGGCTGAATAGTACCAACTTTAATAGAGCCACGACTACACCCTATTATGATAGAGTTATCTAATATATCTAAAATCTCCCCACTATTATAATTTTTATCTTCATCAATTAGCTCTATATCACTAAGTTTTAAGCCACTCTCTAAAAAAATCCCTGGCCAACCAAAAAAGGCACAATATTTTTTATAAAGAGCAGTTGCATCGCTAAAATCTACTAATCCATCTTGTTTTGTTATCTTTTTACACTTTGATGCAAGAGAATTTAATTGAGGAAGCGGATTAATATTATTAAACTCTTTTAATACTTTGGGTGTTAATTTAGCAGCTAAGAGGCTTAATTTTTGGGTCATTAAATCTAGTGTTGGTGCCTCTTTTGTTTTAATATAGCTAAATGCTAAAATATCTCCTGTATCTAACCCTTCATCCATTAGCATTGCAGTAACCCCGCTATACTCATCACCATTAAGCAAAGCTTGTTGAATTGGCGAAGCACCTCTATATTTTGGCAGTATTGAAGCGTGTAGATTTATACAAGGTGCTATATCTAAAATCTCTTTTGGCAAAATCTGCCCAAATGCAGCAACTACAATAAAATCTGGTTTTTTTGCCTCAATTTTATTCTTTATGCCCTCATCTTTTAGGCTATTTGGTTGTAAAACCTCAATACCCTCTTGTAAGGCTAACTCTTTTACAGGTGGTGGGGTTAAAACCTTTTTTCTACCTACTGGTCTATCTGGCTGAGTTAAAACTAAACTAACTTCTATATCTTTACTTTTAATTAACTCTTCTAATATTACTTTAGCATAGTGTGGTGTTCCCATATATACTACATTAATCATTACTATCCTTTATAAAAAGCGTTCCGCCAATATGGTTTTTATTTAGTAAAAACTCTCTTGCATCTCTTAAATCAAAACCACTTGCTAAAAACATACTCTTACCTCTATCTAATAAAAACTTAGCAGCTTGTAGTTTTGTAACAATTCCACCAGTTGCAAACTCTCCATTTGGAGTGCATTTTGCTATTAGCTCACTTTTTGAGATTTCATTTACAACTCTTCTTGGCTTTGCATCTTTATTTTTGTGTGGGTCATCTGTATAATAGGCATCTATATCGCTTAAAATGGCTAACATATTTGCATCAAAAAAGTATGCAACATGGGCTGATAGTCTATCGTTATCGCCAAATAGTAGCTCTTCTGTTGCTGTTACATCGTTTTCGTTAATAATTGGAATTATCTTATTTTCTAAAAGTGTATTGATTGCGCATTTTGCATATTTGGTTCTTTTTCTTGAATCAAAATCATCAGCAGTTAGCAAAACTTGTGCTGCTATTATTCCATATTCGCTAAACCTATCTTGATAATGCTTCAAAAGCAAAGGCTGTCCAATAGCAGCTAGTGCTTGTTTTTGCTCTACTTTTGCTCTATCCATAGCAACTTTTGTAAAACCAGCTGCAACTGCACCAGAGCTAACTAAAATTACCTCTTGATTATTTTGATGAAGTGCGGCAATTAAATCTACTAAGTTATTTAGCCTATCAAGAGCAATTTTACCGTCTTGAGTTAATACATGTGAGCCAACTTTAATAACTACTCTTTTCAATCTACTCTTCCTCTTTTTTACTCTTAACTAATTTAAATAGTAAAAACTTAAGTGCATCTAAATTTACTCTTGAAACTGCTGATATTGGCAAAACAAATATTGGTTTAGAGTAATCTAAATCCTCCCAATCCTCTTTTTCTTGAAGATAAGATATTAGCTCTTTAGATGCTCCAAATTTATTACACCCACTATTTGGCTTAATATTAATATCTCTAAAAAACTCTTCTAGCTTTTTATTTAGCTCATCACTAGGCAAGGCATCTATTTTAGTAATAGCTATTGCGTAAGCTCTTTGGCTTAGGGTATCAGAGTATCTTTTAATCTCCTCTTTTAGGGCATCTAGCTGATATTTCATCTCTCTATAATTTGTGGCATCTATCATAAAAAGTAGAGTTTTGGTTCTTTCAATATGGCGTAAAAAGTCTAAGCCTAAGCCTCTGCCATCACTAGCTCCTTCTATAATTCCTGGAATATCAGCCATTAAAAATGACTCATACTCACTAATTTGCACAACTCCAAGCTTTGGTGTAAGAGTTGTAAATTCATAATTTGCGACCTCTGGTCTTGCATTTGAAATAGATGAAATTAGTGTAGATTTACCAACATTAGGAAACCCAACTAAACCAACATCTGCAATAGACTTTA
>Ga0256843_1002049_pt1 | contig 15089 bp, 12 predicted proteins | sample AlvinellametaG_FD_191572 | JGI IMG/M metagenome (GOLD analysis project Ga0256843, IMG submission 191572) | Pompeii worm associated microbial communities from hydrothermal vent at the East Pacific Rise, Pacific Ocean - Alvinella | ecosystem: Host-associated > Annelida > Integument > Unclassified ... | reverse complement strand
CGTCATAAGAGTAAGCGAGTTTCCATACTTGTACTCTCATCACATACAGAATCAGAATATTTTATGCAAAGTATAAAAATTGGTGTTGATGGATATATTCTAAAGCCTATAGATGAAAAGCAACTTTTAACAACCTTAGAAAAAGTCATTCATAAATACCGTCTTGAGTATGAAACCCAAAAAAACTTAGCCCTGCTTCAAGAGTATCAGGATATTATAGATAAATCTAGTATTGTTTCTAAAACAGATATCTTTGGAATTATCACCTATGTAAATGATAAATTTTGTCAAACATCCAAGTATACACGAGAGGAGCTCCTCGGGCAAAATCACAATATCATTAGACACCCTGACTCTAAAGCATCCCAATTTGAAGAGATGTGGGATACAATTAAAAATAAAAAACAGATTTTTAGAGCTATTTTGAAGAATAGAACAAAAGACAACCAAGAGTACTACGTAGACTCAACTGTAAAACCTATACTTAATCATAAAGGTGATATAGTAGAATATATTGCTATTCGTCATGATATTACTCAAATCATTCAATTACACAAGCGAATAAACCAACTCCATGATTATGATGTAGAACAACAACATAGTGCAAAAGAGAAACTTGAAGTGGGAATTAGAAATGATATGGATAGTAATGAAGCTCAAGTTATCTATACACCTTTAGATATATTAAGTGGTGATTTTTACTCTATCTATAAGTGTGTCAATGAGATTAATTTTTTCTATATACTAGATGGACAAGGCCATGGAATATCCCCTGCTCTCACCGTTTTTTCTATCTCTTCTATCATAAACAATATGATGCGAGATGTTTCAAGTTTAGCAGAGCTCATTGCCAATGTATTTCCCATTATTAAAACATTTTTAAGTGAGATAGAACAACTATCATATACTATGGTTATGATTAATAATAAGACTCAAACTCTTGAATATGCTTCTGGAGGAATGTACCCCTTTCTAATAAAGAGTGACTCTAAAGTAGAAAAGTTCTCTGCAAATAATCTACCCTTTATGAATTTTTCACCTATACCTATTGTTAAGAGCATAGAGTTAAAGAAGTGGGATGCTATTCTTCTCTACAGTGATGGTTTAGTAGAACATGAGGATGAAACACTTAAATCCTTCTCTCCACACAACCTCATAAGTAATCCTACACTCATAACGAAAGCTCAAGAGGTCATCAACAATGCAGAACTTTACGATGATATAACCATGCTTCATATAGCAAATACACAAGAGTTATAGTCACTACTTTTATAAAGTATCATGAGAAGAAAAAGGTTAAGTTTAAGGTTTCATCCTATCTGCGTGAGTTTCTTCCCCCTCTTCCATGTGTATAATGCTTCTTGAAACAGTTCTGACAAATCGCATACTTAGAGTTATGAGGTAGGGGTGCTCCACACATTTTACACATTTGAGAAAGTTGTGTCTGATGGAGAGTAAGTTCTATATACTTATTTAATATACCCCTATATTGTCTTGCTTTTTCTGCATCAACAAAATACTCTTCAAATCTATAACTCAACCATAAGTAGAGTGAAATTTCTTTCACCATATCTTCAGCACGGAGAAGTTCATCCGCAGTTTGTGCATGTTTACCTATAAGTGTCGGTGGATTATAGTGTACACTCTGTTTTTGCTCTAAAGCATAAATATAACTCTCATAAGCTTCTATAATATAGGGAGACTTCAGCGTAAGAGGTGCACAGGCTAAGTGATACTTCGTCGCTATATCCAAATCATACGCATCAACTATCTTTGAAGCTTCAAGCATATCATCTAAACTTGCTGCATAAAAGGGACCATTAAACTCCATATTTTTTACAAAAAAGCTTAAAATCACCTCTAAAGAGTTCTCCTCTAAAATCTTTCCAACAAGTTTAATATGTTCTATATTTGCCATCACCTTAAAAGGTATACTTATCTCTCGTGCCTCTTTAAAAAAGTTTTTCTTCACTATTTTAAGAGCTTCTGGTGTTAAAGCTCCTACAAATCCCTCTTCATTGAGTCCATAACGACCTGCTCGTCCAGAGATTTGATGCACTTCTGATGGTAACAGATTTCGCTGTGTAATACCATCAAACTTCTCAGCTTTAGAGAAGAGTATAGTCTTTATAGGCAAGTTCATTCCCATCGCTATGGCATCAGTTGCTATAAGTATTTGCGTTTCACCCGCTCTAAAACGTCTTGCTTCTTCACGCCGTACCTCAGGAGAGAGATTTCCATAAACAACACTTACACTAAAGTTTTTTGAGAAAGTCTGTTTAAGACGAAGTACATCTTTACGACTAAAAGCGATGATGGCACTCCCCTCTTCTACCTGACTCATCTCTGTTGGCTTCTCTAAAAGTGTTAAAGGATTTTTACGCTCAAACTCAATGATTTCTAACTCTTCACCTAAGTACTCAGCTAAAGCGATGATTGCATTTTTTGCATTGGATGAACCTGTCATGATGATCTCTTTTGCAGGGGCACCGATGATAGCATTTGCCCATGCCCAACCACGGTCACGATCATCTATCATCTGCACCTCATCTATGACACAGACATCAACATCTACCTCATAGTTCATCATCTCTATGGTTGAACTTATATGTGTTGCTTCATCATCAAGTATCTGCTCTTCCCCTGTTATAAGTGAGCTCTCGATGCCTTTAGCTTTAAGTCCCTCGTAGCCCTCTAAAGCGAGTAAACGAAGAGGTGCAAGGTAGTAGCCTGTATCTGCTTTTTCTAACTTCTGCATCGCTTGATAGGTCTTACCACTGTTTGTAGGACCTATATGAAGAATGAGTTTTCTTCGCATCTCCCTTGCCATTGGAAAAAGGTTTTTAAAATCACGAATAGTACGTGCTAAAAGCTCTTGACGCTGTTTCTTGATAAGCAAGTCAGAGATAGAGTGTACAAAACGACGTATCACTTTACGGCTTATTTTTGGAGTGATGTTAAGGGAGTGTGGCATCAAGTCTCGTAAAAACTCATAGACTTTAAGATGAAGCTCTTCCTCACTAAAGTGTAAAAGTGTTGCATACTTGGCACACTCATCTATAAGTACTTTAAGGGAAGAGAGGAACTCCTCTTCATGCTCTTTTTTTACCTCTTCACGCAATGCATCAAAGTTAAAGCGACGAGAGTGCCAAATCTCTTCAAGCAGACCATCTAACTCTACATGAAGTTCTAAGTTATACTCCTGATCTATCTCAGAGTAAGGAAGAGTAATGCTCTCCTCTACTTTTAAAAGTACTTCTGCCTCGTGAAGTTCTAAAGAGGAAAAATCTATCTTCTGCTTCACAATAGACTTTAAAATCTTATGCCCAATAAGAGGATAGTTAAGTTTCGATTTTGGAGGTGATGCACGCAGTGCTGTTACTATCTGCTCAGTTGTAAGGTAAGCGTGTGGTGTTTTAAGAGATGCAACAAACTTCATAACAGACTCTTGCTTTTCCTTAACAACTCTAAGTTTATCATCCCCTATTTTTTGTACTATCTCTTCAAAAGGAGCTTCACTTAAGTACTCGTACTCATAGGGTTTTGTGTTCAATGTCAAAATTTTATGAAAAGATTGACCATAGACTTCATACTTTATCGATGCATTAAACTCAAAAGAGTCATCTATATCAAAAAGTCCTTCGAGCTCTTTTTCAAGTGCTAATCGTTTTGCTTCATAACGAATATGGCGAAGCTTTGACTCCATCTTTTCTATGGTGATTTTTTTACTTCTTATAGTAGAAAACATATCATAAAGGGCTACTGCCTCTTCATCTGTTGCATCAAGTTCATGCAGTAGCATCTCTATCTTTGCATCTCTATCATGAGAGGGTAACTCTTTTTTATCACCCTTATAAATCTCTCCATGATTTTCAAAAAAGTGTAAAATATCAAGACGCATCCCACTATCTGCTTCACTCCAAATCATTCTTAGAGTTTTAAGCATCAACTTTTTGTTATGCTCTATATCGTAAATACCAAGTGCACTAAAAATTTCACTTAGAGTTTCAGAAGGGACTCTCTCTATACCAACATCAAAAGGATCTCCATCAAAAAAGACCTTTATACGCTGATTTATTTTACTATTTTTTTTATTTTTTTTTGACATGAAAAATTATATCCGCTAATTTAGTTACTTATCTATGTGTTATATAGAGCGTACCGATAAGCTCATCACTTTTTTGTTCTATCTTTACTTCACTATCTATGGGTGCTTTTCTAGATTCCAGGACACTAACTAAATCATTTAATACCATTGCATAATTTTTAAACATTGGTACACTTACCTCTTTTATCTGTCCCTCGTGAATCTCATCACTCAGTGCTATAAGTGCTGCTTCATAAGCTGCCTTATTTGTAACAAACTGATAAAAGTACTCTTTCATCATCTCTATATTACCTAGCCATGCTATTTTTTCATCACTTGAGAGTGCATCATTGGATGTCACTCTCTCTTGAAGTTCCTCTACTAAATGAGCCGCCTTTGCATCTCTTTTTGCAATAACTTCATCTATGTTCTTAATATATTTTTTCAGATGTGCTAACAGCTCATCGGAATCAAGAGAGTTATCTTTTACATTATAAAGATGTTGTGTTCTCTCTGTCGCCCCATAACTCAATGCATCAAGAAGTTCACAAGCAGCTTGAAGATAACTATACTTATCTGGTTTTGTACTATCGAAAGTCACACCATTTTTGGAAACTACCGGCATATCACCTACATGTTTTAACTGCATCATTAACCCCTAAATTTTAATTATCTTTAATTATAGCGATATATAATTACATTATGATTTATCCTAAAGAGTGGACTCAAAAAGAGTTCCTAGAGAACAAGCAGAAACTACAAAAAAGTAACACTCAGGTTCTTTTAGTAGATACTATATTGTCCCCTATCGAAAAAGCTGATACTATTGTTTACAATCCTCATGAGTTAAAAAACTATCCTGATGGAACTGTTTTTGTGTTCTACTGCGATACAGGCAAAGCAACACTTGACAGACTCAAAGAGTATCAAGAGAAGTTTCCAACAATGCACTGCATCTCCCTTAAAGGTGGACGTGGTTACTGGAGAAAAAATATGCAACTCCTAGAAACCTCTGATGCATAAGCATATAGATAAGTTTATACTCTGCATCGAGGAGAAAAGATTTTATGATGCACATGAGGCTTTAGAGGAGTTATGGTTTCCAAGACGTTTTGAAAATGATAATGAAGTGAAACTTCTCAAAGGTTTTATTAACGCTGCTGTCTCTTTTGAACTCAAAAAACGGGGGAGAGAGGAACAGAGTAAAAAAGTGTGGGCAAACTACCTAAAGTATAGACAGGTTCTCTTTCAAGTAGACTCACCCTATAAGAACAGATATCACAAAGTTTCTAGATATTTAGAAGAGAAAAATAGAGAAAACTCACCTAATTCTCACTAATAGTGGCTATAATTTCAAAATCATTTTAAGGACTTCTTATGGACATTAACAAATATAGTGATATGGCTATTCTTTATTCAACTGAGTATGGTTTAAAAATACTCTCTGCTATTCTTATCTTTGTGATAGGGAAGTGGCTTGTTAATAAAATCACCAAATTCACAAAAAAGATGATGCAAAAGGCTAAGATAGATCAAACATTAGTCGAGTTTAGTGAAAGTCTTATCTACTTTGTACTTCTTTTAATGGTGATTTTAGCCTCACTGAACTCTCTTGGTATCAACACCACCTCTTTTGTAGCAGTTTTTGGTGCCGCTTCCCTTGCTATTGGTTTAGCCCTTCAAAGCTCTTTAGCAAATGTTGGAGCAGCTGTTCTTATCATTCTCTTTCGTCCATTTAAAGTAGGTGACTTTATTGAAGCAGGGGGTGCGAGTGGAACTGTTGAAGATGTTAACCTTTTTTCAACTATCATCTCACCTGTTGATAATCGAACTATTGTTGTACCAAATGCAGCTATTATAGGAGGTAATATCACCAACTACTCTAATAAACCTACACGACGTGTAGATCATGTTTTTGGGATTGGATATAATGATGACCTTAAACTTGCAAAAGAGACTCTTATGCAAATTATGCTTGAGGATACACGTATTTTACAAGATCCTGCACCCTTTGTTGCAGTGAGTGAACTTGCAGATAGTAGTGTAAACTTTACAACTCGTGCATGGGTAAATAGTGCTGATTACTGGGGTGTACATTTTGAGATGCTCGAGAAAGTAAAACTTACTTTTGATGAAAAAGGCATCTCTATCCCTTATCCACAAATGGATATTCATACAGACGAAATTAAAAACTAACACAAGGAAAACAAATGAAAAAAATAGTACTCACATCACTTATCGCTAGCTCTTTACTTCTAGCTGCTGATGCAAAACAGAACCAAGACATTATGACTCATGCTAAAGTGGGTTATACACAAACAGATGGAAATACAAATACAAAAGATTTTACACTCGAAGGTAAACTTACAAAAGAGTGGGATGTAAATAGCCTTGCCCTTACTCTTGATGCACAGTATGGGAAACTTGAGAGTGATACAACAAAAGAGAAATATTTTGCTGAATTAGAATATGGTTATAAATTTACTTCATCTCTTACATTCTCAGTTGTTTTAGGATATAAAGATGATAAATTTTCTAGCTATAACTACCAGTCATATGTAGGTCCAGGACTTAAGTATAATGCAATTAAATCAGACTTACAAACACTTGATGTAGAAGCAAGCTTACTCTACTCCAAAGATGAGTTACAAGCTGCTTATGTAGCAGCAACACCTGACTTTGTAGATTCGTATGGTTCATATAAGGCAAAGCTTACTTACGAACTTCAAGTTCTTGAAAACTTAAAATTCAATCAAGAAGCTTCTTATAGAGCTTCATTTGATGACTCAGAGAACTACTTTGTATTTTCAAAGTCAGAGCTTTCAACAAAACTCTCTGATGTATTTTCAGCAGGTGTGAGTTATAAAGTAGACTATACAAACCTTGTTGTAGCAGGTATTGAAAAAACAGACACAACTCTTACAGCTTTTCTTAGCTTAGACTACTAAGAGTGTTGGGCTCTGCCCAACTCTTCTTTTCTCCATAAGGTAAAAAATCCAAACGCTCCAAATGCTATAACACTCGAACTTAAAAAAAGATACTCAGGATAATGTTCATAAATATATCCAGAGAGAAGTGCCCCACTGAGACCACCTAACCCATAACTCACACCTGAAAAGAACTGTTGTGCTAAAGCTTTATGTTTGTAAAGATGAAAAAGATAGGCAATCGTTGCAGAGTGAAAAAGTGCAAAACTAAAAGCATGAAGAGATTGGGAAAAGTAGAGAAGAGGAAGATTCGTAGGGTATGCATAGACTAAAAACCATCGTATCGCTGTTATAGCTGCTGTTAGTTGAAGGATAACAAGGAGATTCTGTTTTAGAAATCTTCCTTGAGAGTAGAGCATAACTATCTCTACTAACACCCCAAAACTCCAAAGATATATCGTTGTATCTAAGCTTATACCATGATCAGTTGCGTAGATAGTAAAGAAGTTATAAAAGGCTCCAAAACTTACCTGCATCAAGATAAGTCCTGCCCAGAGTGGGTAATCTCTAAAAATATTGATATCATTTATCATTGTAGAGGTTTTTGTCTCCTCTTTTTTATCAGCTTGTTTTGCAATAACAAAAGAGATAAATGCAGTCACGATGGTTAATGTTAAAAGAAAATTAAGTGCGGTATATGGAGAACTTAAAACTTTTACAAGGACAAGTGCTACCATCACAAAACCTATGGAGCCAAAGAGTCTTATCTTCCCATAACGCTCTTTACCTATGACTTTAAGTGAAATAACTTCTATATAAGGGTGAATTAGACTTAAACCAACTCCTAGAAATATATTTGAGAGAAGCAATTTATAAAAATCATTTACACTGAGATAAAAAGAGATAGAACTTAAAACCATTATAATAAGTGCTACATTAAAGACTTTACGATTAAGCTCAAGACCTCTTATAAAAAGCATGGGGAGTATAAAACGTACAAGTGGACCTGCTGCGAAAATAACACCTATCTCCTCGGCAGAGTAACCTATACCAGAGAGAACTTTAGGCATAAAAATGAGATATACACCCACAACTGAGAAGTAAAAAAAGTAAAAAAGTGATAAAAGTATTTGCATAATGCAATTATAATATAAACTCTGATAGAATACCTTTTTTAGAAATGTAATATTTTAAGGACATTTTAATGATTAGAGAGATGCAAGAGAATGATTTTATTGTTTCAAAAACAGATTTAAAAGGTCGTATCACCTATGTAAATCGAATTTTTATGGATATGGCTGATTATACTGAAGCGGAGCTATTAGGGAAACCTCACAATATCATCCGTCATTCTGATATGCCAAAGAGTGTTTTTAAACTACTCTGGGATATGATTCAAAATGATGAAGAGATTTTTGCTTATGTTCTTAACAAAACAAAAAAAGGTGATGACTACTGGGTTTATGCAAATGTCACCCCCTCTTTTGATGAAAAAGGCACTAAGGTTGGCTACTATTCAGTCCGCCGTCAACCCAATAAAGAGGCACTCAAAATCATTACACCTCTTTACAAAAAAATGCTCTCAGCAGAAAAAACAGGTGGTGTTGATGCAGGTACTAAAATCCTCACTGATCTACTAGAAGAAAAAGGAGTAGGATACAATGAATTTATCATCTCTATTCAAAAATAAACAAACACTTATACTTTTTGTAACGCTAGTTGTTACACTCGTTTACACGCTCTTTATAGGTGAATATATCATTGGTTCTATTGTAGCTATTGCTCTCATAGCTTCCTTATTTATTCCCTCTACAAATAGCAATCAACACTCTGACTTAGATAAATCTATAAGTAGAGTTCTCAAAAATGCAGCGAATGGAAATCTTCAAGATAGAGTTACCGGAATTCCTCAAGATGGCTCACATGACTCTGAATTAGCTTGGATGCTCAATGATGTACTTGATCAAGTAGAAGCTTTTATGAAAGATACAGAAACAACAGTTGAAGCAGCCTCTAATGGTATAACATATAGACATCCTTACTCTTCAGGATTACATGGCTCTTTTAGGAGAACTGCTCAGCAGCTTACACGAGCAACACTCTCTATCTCTGATGGTTATGAAACTAAGATTAAAGGGGGCATGTCAGAAGAGTTTTCAAAACTTGGAGGGGGTGTAGCAGAAGGACTCCAAATCATTCAACAAGATCTTACTATCTCTGCAGATGATTCAAAAGAGATCGTTGAAGCCTCACAAATGACAGCTGAAAAATCTTCCAATAGTCTTACAAATGTTATAGAGATTGGAGAGAGACTTACTTCTCTTGTAACTCTTATTAGCTCTTCACATGAGGGTATTGTCTCTTTAGAGAGTCGTTCTAGTGAAATTTCTGAAGTTATTGAACTTATTAAAGATATTGCAGATCAAACAAATCTTCTTGCTCTTAATGCTGCTATAGAAGCTGCACGTGCGGGTGAACATGGTCGTGGATTTGCTGTTGTTGCAGATGAAGTAAGAAAGCTTGCAGAGAGAACACAAAAAGCGACAACTGAGATAGAGATCTCTATCTCAACACTGCAGCAAGATGCAAATGATATGAGAACAAATTCTGATGAAATTAGTAGCATCGCAAATGAGTCTAGTGATGTTATACATGAGTTTGAAAGTACTTTTAGAGAACTTAACTCTCTTGCTGCTGTATCTCAAGAGGCGGCGGTTAAAATCCAAAACCGTCTCTTTACAACGCTTGTAAAAGTGGATCATATTCTTTTTAAATCTAATGCTTATGCAACTATCCTAAATGAAAGAAAAGGTGTAGAGTTTCCTGACCATCAGCACTGTCGTATGGGGAAATGGTATATAGGTCTAGGTAAAGAGCGTTTTGGGCATACTCGTGCATTTAAAGAGATGGAGGAGCCACATATTGCTGTACATGAGAGCGTTACTAAAAATATGAAGTTTGTAAATGAAGATTCTATTCTTAAAAAAAATCATCCACAAATTATCTCTGATAACTTTAAAACAATGGAAGAGTCTTCAAAAGTTCTCTTCAAAAAGCTCGATACTATGCTTGAAGAGTTCTTAAGTAAGTAAGCTAACTTAAGGATTTACTTCTTATTAACTTATAATAAATATAATTACGGTATCTCAATTATGTTTCCCCTTTCATAAAAGAGAATATACTCCTAACATTTTTTGAACACTCAAGGTTTTCCCCCTTTTTATACCTTGGGTGTTTCTTCATACTATTTGTGCTAAAATTCTCTTATGAAAATCATCCTAACAACGCTCAACTCAAGATTTACTCACTCAGCTATTGGTCTTCGCTATCTCTATGCAAATATGCAAGAGCTCCAAGAACATACAGAAATTAAAGAGTTTAGTATCAATGATGCGATTCAAACTGTTTGTGAAAAACTTCTCATAGATACTCCTGATATCATTGGTATTGGCGTCTATATTTGGAATGTAGCCCATGTTGCAGAGCTTATCCATATCATCAAAAAAGTATCTCCCCAAACAAAGATTATTCTTGGTGGACCAGAAGTTACTTATGAACCCTATCGTGTGCCTTTAGATGATGCAGACTACATTATCAAAGGTGAAGGAGACTTAGCATTTTATGAACTCTGCAAAGACATTGTAAAAGGTAGTGCAAGAGAACGCATTATTCCTATGAGTATTCCAAATCTTAAAGAGATAGCCCTCCCATATAGCTACTACACAGATGATGACATTAAAAATCGCTATATTTATGTAGAAATTTCGAGAGGTTGTCCTTTTGAGTGTGAGTTTTGTCTCTCTTCTATGGATGAAAAAGTAAGAGCCTTTAATCTTGACACAGTGTTAGAAGCATTTGAGATACTTTGGCAAAGAGGGGCTAGAAACTTTAAGTTTGTAGATAGAACCTTTAATCTTAATATGAAAGCGGCAAACAGAATCTTAGACTTTTTTTTGGCAAAAGAGGAAGCATATTTCGCTCATTTTGAAGTTATACCAGACCATTTTCCCACATCACTAAGAGAGAAGATAAAGAGCTTTCCTCATGGTGCACTTCAACTTGAAATTGGCATCCAAACCCTCAACCTTGAAATCGCAAATAATATCTCAAGACAACTCAAACTTGATAAAATAGAAGAGAATATCGCCTTTTTAGAGAATGAGACTACTGCACACATTCATCTTGATCTCATTGTTGGACTTCCTGGAGAGTCCATAAAAAGTTTTGGTAAAAATCTCGATAAACTCATGAGTATAAGTAGTTGTGAGATACAGATAGGTATACTCAAAAAACTTTCAGGAACGTATATCAAACGTCATGATGAGCTCTTTGGAATGGTTTATAGTGATATACCACCCTATGATATTTTGAAAAATAGTGAACTCTCTTTTCATGATATTCAAATTATGAAACGTTTTGCTAGATTTTGGGATTTAACCTATAACAGTGGAAACTTCAAAAACTCTATCCATCTTCTCTGGAAAGAGCACTCTGTTTTTGAAAATTTTTATAGTTTTAGCCTCTGGATATATGTGCAAACTGATTCTACTTGGAAAATATCTCTGCAAAGAATGGGGGAACTTCTTTTTACTTATATGGTAGAGGTACAAAAACAAGATGCATCAGAAGTAGGCTCTCTTATGCTTGAAGATATGATGAAGTTAAAAGGTCGTGCTATTCCTAGCTATCTCAAAGCATACGCTGATAACTTTAGTATAAAAGCCAAGAGTGGAACTTCTGGCTTTAATAAACGGCAAAACTAACTTAAACTCCTCTGGAGTTAAGCCCTTTTGTTATAAAATCATTTATATCTTTTTTATACGCTTCATTTTTTGCCTCTAAAGCTTTATCAAAATTTAAAATAAGCTTTGTATTGGTATTTGGATGACGACAAATGCGTAAGAGTATCTCTCCATACACATCAAAGTCAGGGTGTGTTCTCACCCCTAACTTAGGATGAATCGTACCATGATGTTTTAATACTAAATCAAGTGCTTCAGAGAGCTCTTTTGTGGTAGATTTTTTATCTTTTATGATTTGAAGAAGTGACTCCAAACTTACAAAAGAATCATTTTTAGGAAGTGAACTCTTTGATTTTACGGCTTCTCTTAAAATCTTTTTTTTCTTCTTCGATACATAGAGAAGAAAAAAGAGTAAAAATCCAAGTATTGTCACTAAACCAATAAAAGATTCTATGAGAAGTGTAATATCCATGCTACTTAGAGTTCCAAACAGTTCGTGCATAACGATTTAAGTCATATAATCCTGCTCTTAAAGAATCTTTTTTATAATAATCCTTTTGAAACCAATCAAAAACTTCCCAAAACTGCTTATCACTTCTACTTACAAAATACTTTTTCAGTCTACCAATCTCCTCATCAGTTCCTGTCATATTTTTCATTAAGCCTATAAAGTCTGCTAAATCTTTTTCCTTAAGAACAACAAATGCATTAGGATAGGAACCCACACTAAAGTTTAAAATATCCATGGTGTCTTTACTTGAATCAAGAACACCTTTTCCATTGAAAAGAGAGTTCACATTATCATGCCATCTATTAATCACCAAATTTTTGGTTATATAAGTTCCATCTGACATATCTATACGTAAAAAAATGTTATTTGCTCCACTATCTGTCATAAAAGTAGTAAAACCACTTCCAGAGAGTGTTAAAGAGCGTGCAGCTTCAATAAAATCTGCATCTATTTTATAACTCTTTGGTATACAAGGGGTTTTTTCATCTGGTGCAATATAGTTTAAAGTATCAAACTTAATATCAGTACTTTTTAAAATATGCCCATTCACAACCATATTGATAAACTCATTTTTTTCATTTTCTGTTTTATAGGCTATAGTATCACCTAATAAACTAATACGAATATTTTTTCTTGTTTCTAACTCTTTATCTCCTATATACCAAGACTTTAGCATACTAAATCTTTTTTCACTAGGCATAAAAGATAGAAAGTTTAACTCCCCTTCTATACGTAAAAAGTCCATATAGCGACGTATATTTGTTTGGTGTGTTATGTTACCAAAGACATCATAACCCGCGACTAAGTTGTAATAAATTCTTTCTAGTTGTGCATAATCTATAACCCACATAGTCCGCGGTTCTTCACCTATTACACCCTTATGAACTGAAGCACTATCAAAGTGTCTATAAATAGTTAAGAGTGGTGCATCACTTGGTTTATCACCTTTCCAAATTGCGTCTAAACTCATTCCCTGTGGGAACTCTTTTGTTATTAGCTCCTCTTTCACTTTATAGTAAGCTTCATAACGTTCTCTGTACTCGTCACTAAAAACTTGAAATACACTCCTATCTACATTTTTTATAGGAAGTGCTAAGTTATAGGCCTGCTCTTTTAAAAGTTCAGGGTGTAAAACTGCCATATCTGCATCTGGATCTTGAAACATAATCCAAAAATGATCGTGAATTACATTAAGTGCCATCTGTCCACGACAAACTGGACCTCTAATAAATGTTTGAATAATATAGTGTGCATTATCTAGTAAGAACTGATAACGAGAGCGTACGGGTATCTGCTCAAAGGCTACAAAAGAGTTTGAGCTTATCTCTGCATCATATCCAACTTCATATGGCTTTTTATCCCATTTTGGCTTAATAAAAAGTTCATGAAACCTTGTCAATACTCTATCATCAAACTTAAATACCATATGTGTTTTATGCACTATGGTAGAGTGAATTTTTACAAATCTATAATAAAAAACACTTACTTCAGGATCATCAAAAGGTCGAAGTGTTGGAATAATTTGCGGTTGAACACCAGAGGGTGTATAGGATCGCACTAACTCATAGTACTCTCCCTTTGCAGTTGAAAAATAGATATGTGCAAGATAGAGATGTTCATAAAGATACCGTGCAGTCATCTTATGTTTTGCGTCACTCTTATTGAAAAAATCTTCCCATTTCTTTATCTCTAAACTTGCTTGTGATGAGGGAGTCTCAAGCTTTAACTGCTCCTCTTTAGTAGGCCCTTTTGCACCTTGATGCAGCCATGCTGCTAAAGTCTCGTATTCACTCTCTTTGATAGCAGGAAAACCATAAGGCATTCCATGATTTGGCTTCTCCTCAAAGTACTCCCCTAACTCCTCTTTATTTCTCGGACAGATAAGCTCATCACTCTCTGGCGCATACTCACCAATAAGCTCTGGATGCTCTTTCTTATCATAAAGGAGATGCATCATGATAGAGTCATTATGCGTTGCATTTGAGTCTGGACTCTGTGTTAAAGAGTAAAACTCTTTTTTTCTCCACCCCTCAGTACTCTTTGCATCAATAAAGAGTCTTGTAGGACTCGCAGCAGTCAAACGAAGTGCATCATACACAAGGAGTTTACTCGCACCTCTGTCAACACCCTCAAAAGAGCTCATTTTAGCTTGACATGGTGAGTTATAACAGGAGTGACAAGTCACACAACGCTTCTCTAAAATAGGTTTCACCTCTTTTAAATAATCTACCTTTGAAGCAGTTGCATCAATCTTTACAGCTTTTGGGATAGGTGTACTACTACAAGCAGTAAAAAAAAGGCTTACTACAAACCCTAATAAAAAAATCATCTTCATATTAATCATACTCCACTTTAGTTTGTGCACCTTTCATGTCACGCTTCTCATACTCTTTAGATTTCCCCCAGTGAGAAATAATTTTTTGTATCAACTTTGCTGCAAAAACTTGAGATACATTGGACTCTTCAGGAATTAACTCAACTAAATCAACCCCTTTTATAGTAATGTTTTTATTTGAAAAAAGTACTTCTATAATATCTAAGGCAAAGTACCAATCTAGCCCACCGGGTTGTGGTGTTCCAACACCTGGAACTAAAGCTGGATTAAAAGCATCCATATCTATACTAAAGTAGACATCTCCCACTAAAGTAGAAATAGCATGCAATAATTTCTCTTTTGTTGCACTCTTTTGAAGTGCTCTATCTCCATAAAACTCTATATTTTCATCCTCTGCAATCCTTAGAGCCTCACTCTCATAAATAGAGCGAATACCAACCATAATCATCTTATGCCCTTGGGCTAAGAGATGATAAGAGGGTGTTGC
>Ga0256843_1002048_pt1 | contig 15090 bp, 14 predicted proteins | sample AlvinellametaG_FD_191572 | JGI IMG/M metagenome (GOLD analysis project Ga0256843, IMG submission 191572) | Pompeii worm associated microbial communities from hydrothermal vent at the East Pacific Rise, Pacific Ocean - Alvinella | ecosystem: Host-associated > Annelida > Integument > Unclassified ... | reverse complement strand
CCCGTGCAAGCGAATACGCGTTACTCTCTCTGGACAAGATCCGAAAAGCGGACCACCCCCTGGGCTCCGAACAGTTGGCCCGGGAGCTCTGCATCCCCAAAAGCTTCCTGGCCAAGATCCTCCACAATCTGGCCAAGCAGAACATCCTGGAGTCCCATCGGGGCGCCCAGGGGGGCTTCAGCATCAAGTCGGACCTGAACACCGTCTCCGTCTATGACATCATCCTGGCGGCCGAGGGGAAGAGCCCGGCGGTCTTCGACTGCACCCAGTACAGTGACAGCTGCCCCCACGGCGCTATCGGCGGTTGCGCCATCTCGCCCTTTCTCGCCAATTTCCAGCACCGCATCGACACCTTCCTCCACGAGCTGACCCTCGATCAGCTCTTCGCCCAGTAAACGCCAAGGACTCCCATGCTTTCGATCCATCACCTCTCCCATATCGACCTGGACGGCTACGGCTGCCAGTACCTCAGCCGTCAATGCTTCGAGACCATTCGCTGCTACAACGCCAACTACGGCCCCGAAGTGACCGCCCGGCTCGAAGAGATCCTGGGCGCCGCCAGGGCCGAGCGGCTGGAGCATCCCGGGCGGGAGATCCTGATCCTGGTCACCGACCTCAACCTGACGACCAAAGAGTGCAACTGGCTGGAGAAACAGGCGGCCGGGTGCGGCGCCAGACTGCAGCTGCTGGACCACCACGGCACCGGAGCCTCCGCGGCGGAACGCTTCGCCTGGTATACACTGGACACCTCCCGGAGCGCCACCAAAATCACCTATGACTGGCTGAGGGAACATTTTGCGTTCGATCCCGAAGGCCGCAATGAAAAAATCGTCGAAGCGATCAACGCCATTGATATCTGGCTGGATCAGAGTCCCTGGTTCCCCTATGGCAAAGTCCTTCTGGGAATGATCAGCAGTGCCCGGGAAATCAATCGAATCCTCTTCCCCGATGAAGACCGGGCTTACAAACTCAGCCTGATTGAGACTGCCCGTCAGATCCTCAACGAGGTCCCACCCAACGAAGCCCCCATCGTTCTGGACGATATGCTCCATAGCAGCAAGAAGGGTTTTTTCCGTCTGAACCACAACGACACCAAAGATAATCTGGTCGCCGATTATGTCACCCGGCTTCTCAGTCAGGACAAAGAACGCATGACGATCAATTATCGGGGGTACAAAGGTATTCTGGGCTACAACGTCGGCAGCGCCTCGCTCATCGGCAATGCCTTTCTCCTCGCCAATCCCGACTACGACTTCTATATGGACGTCAACTCACGGGGCAACTTCAGCCTGCGCAGCAACGACAAACTCGATGTCTCGGCCATGGCCGCCGAGATCGGCAACGGCGGCGGCCACCCCAACGCCAGCGGCGGCAAAATCGAAAACTACAAAGACTCCTTTGTCTACGACGATCTACGGAATTTCATTCAAAACTATATCGACGAAAAGAGCGGACGGGAAACAGAAGAGAGAGCGTAGAGGATACCTGTAGACTGGGCGTTTTCGGCAGAACGCACAGAGGCTCAAACTCTGGTCCGCTCCTCCAGTGCCCGTGAGAGAGAAAGCAGGTCCACATTCTCCAGCTCCACACCGGTAGGTACCCCCTGCGCGATTTTTGTAAAAACCAGATTCCGGTCCGAAAGCCGATCTTCGATAAAAAGAATCATCGTATCGGTGGCGATTCCCGGAGGAAAAGCAAATATCACCTCCTCGACCCCTTCCACCATCTCATGCAGGTGGCGTTCATCCAGATCCTCCAGTGAAGCCAGAATATAATAGAGCCCCTCATACCGACCCGACTCTTCAATAACGAAAATATCCCGGGCACTCTGGACGATGCAGAGTTTGCTTCGATCCCGGAGGGGATCGGAGCAGATTCCGCAAAGCTCATCTTCACTCAGCGCATGACAGCGACGACACTCCTGAAGGGAAGCGACGGCATCTTCAATCGCCTGGGCCAATTTGAGTCCCGCGAAACTGTTCTCGCTCACCAGATGGTAAGCCAACCGGGTCGCACTTTTGCGTCCGATAGAAGGCAGAGCGTTGAAGGCATCGACCAGGCGTTCAAAACTCTCGAGCCTATATCGTTTCATAATCGACGACTTTAGTATAGTCCGCCACCGATCGGATGTAATCGATCACCTCCAGATGGACGGGATGGACGGCATACTCTTCCAGCCCTTTTCTGTCATCGAAAACAGCGGTCAGTACCAGATCCATCGCCCGCTCTTCGGTAGAAAAGTTGATGCCACTCTCCATGCGCCTGAGACTGGGGATTTTTCCCATCAAACCGTCAATCAGGGTCTTGGCCCGTCTGACGTTCTCCTCCCGTGTTTCCGACTCTTTGAATTTGATCATTACGATATGTACTACCATCCGATTCTCCCCGGAAAATTTTTGGAATTATAACCTATTTGATTATGGTAAAATTGCGCCGATCCAATTCTTGTTTCTTTCCCGTATGAAGCATCAAACCCAGGAGAATATTGTATGGATACCCTCGACTATTACGAGATTCTGCAGGTAGCCCGTGACGCCACCGGAGCAGAGATCAAAAAAGCCTATCGGAAGCTGGCCATCCGCTACCACCCCGATAAAAATCCCGGAGACAAAGAAGCCGAAGAGAAATTCAAACTCATCAATGAAGCCTACGGCGTTCTGAGCGATGAGGAGAAGCGGGCGATTTACGATCGCTACGGCAAAGAGGGACTGGAGCGTCAGGGAGCCGGCTTCCACGCCGAAAGCATGGACGATATCATGGATATCTTCAACTCCATGTTTGGCGGAGCCTTTGGCGGCTTCGGCGGCTCCCGTGGAAGTCGCCGAAGCAGTATGAGCTACGCCCTGGATCTGGAGATGGAGATGGACCTGAGTTTTCAGGAAGCGGTTTTCGGAACCGAGAAGGAGATCACCATCCAGTACAAAACACCCTGTGAAGCCTGTGGGGGCACAGGAGCCAAAGGCGGAAAGATGGAAACCTGTTCCACCTGCGGCGGCCAGGGGCAGATTGTCATGAGACAGGGCTTTATGACCTTCGCCCAGGAATGCCCCCACTGCCGGGGACGCGGAAAGGTGATCCGTGAAGAGTGTTCCGAATGTCAGGGACGAAGTTACCAGCAGAAAGAGGAGACCATCACCCTGAATATTCCGGCGGGTATCGACACCGGTAACCGCCTGCGGATTCCGGCCAAAGGGAACGAAGACCGTAACGGCCGGCGGGGGGATCTCTATATCCTCTTCTATGTCGAAGAGGACGAACATTTCGTCCGGGAGGGAAACAATCTCTACATCGAGGTTCCGGTTTTCTTTACCCAATGCATTCTGGGCGAACACATCAAAATCCCTTCGCTTAACGGAGAACTGGAGCTTCAGCTCAGACCCGGAACCCGGGATCGCGCCCAGTTTGTTTTCCACGGGAAAGGGGTCCCCGACGTCCATGGCGGTCGAAGCGGTGATCTGATCGCCCAGATCAAGATGATTCTGCCGAAAAAACTCGATCATGAACAGCGGGAACTCATGGAAAAGATTCAGGAGAGTTTCGGTTTGGAAAGTCAACCCCACAAAAACCGTTTCGAAAGCGCTTTCGAGAAGATCAAAACATGGATCAAGGGGAAATAAACGCTCCTCTTTCCTACGATACCGCGGAGAAAAACCGCATCACGGATCAATCAACGTATTCGCCCCGTACATTCGAGACGGGTGCCGATCACGGTGAACGCACTATCCTATATCTGTAAAGATGTGGGGAGAAAAATACAAAAGGTCCGGAGAGGACCTCCGGAGCAAAATTATTTGGCGACGGCGTCTTTGATGGACTTTCCAAATTTGAACTTGGGAGCTGTATGGGCAGGCTTGGTATAGGTCTTGTCTGTTCCGGGGACTTTTCCGCTCTTTTCCGCCACTTCGACAGTACTGAATGTACCGAATCCAACCAGCGTCACGCTTTTTTTGTTGCTCAACGCTTCGGTTACGGCCTCAGTGAAAGCCTTGACAGCATTTTCCGCTGCCGCTTTGCTCTCATAGCCTCCCTTCTCTTTTACCAACTCGACGAATTCTGCTTTGGTCATGTAGATCCTTTCTCTCTTTTAATTGATGCAGATTCAATTATAGATACCCGAATCTTATATATACATTAAATATAATGGAAAAACGCTATTTCTTGATCCATATAGGAAAAAAATCTATAGAATCTGTGGAAAGATGGAATATAATCTGTTCTTTATGAAGATAAAATCAGATTGGATTGATAAAGGAGATGGTGCGGCAGAGAGGATTTGAACCTCCACGGGCTTGCGCCCACCAGCCCCTCAAGCTGGCGTGTCTACCGTTCCACCACTGCCGCGTGGGAAACGTCTTTGTGACGTGGGCGGAATTATATCCGCCTCACGCTTAAAGAAAGCTGATCTTAGCCGAGGAAGGGGTTGGCATAGAGAGCGATCAGCGCAATAACCAGGGTATAGATAACCTGGGCTTCGATCATCGCCAGAGCGATGAACATCGTGGTCATCAGCTTACCGCCGAGACCGGGGTTGCGCGCTGTACCGGCGATGGTGGCGGCAGCCGTATGTCCCATACCGATAGCGCCGCCCAGTGCGGCGAGACCGAGACCGACGCCGGCGGCGACAACGGAATAGGCCTGAATCATGGACTGACCTTCACCGGCCAGAGCAAAAGCACCCAGTGCTACGAACAGTGCGAAAAACTTTTTCATCACATTTCCTTTTAATCTTGAAAATTGCGGTTTTGGGTCCCGACGACCATCTTTACGGAATCCGTTCGGCTTGCGTAAACGTATCGTTCCGATACGCCAACAGCGACATAAATGCCGACTGTTTCCCTACTTATCATTCCGCGGAAAGACGGAAGTATTATACTCTAAAGATATTTAGCCCTGGCTCAATTTCCAAAGATACGGGATGCTTTTTTGCTACAATGCCCCCATGAAAACAGCTGTATCTTCAGGAATTCTTCTATGGATGCTCTTTCTCCTTCCGGGATGGAGCAACGAGGTGATCCCACTGGGCAAAACCCGGTTCGAAATCCGTTACGACAACGGGAAGAGCCGTCTGGTGGATCTGGGCGGCAAAGAGTTTATTGTCGTCTCCGTGCGGGAACCGGGAAGTGACGGCCGCTTTTACGCGGTGGATCGTGACGGTGTCGTCTGGTGGTCCGGAGCCATTACTTCGGGGGCGGACGACTACAAAACCCCCTCCGGCATCTATCCGGTGCTCTATAAAAAACGCCACCATATGTCCACCAAATATCCCGATCCTGACGGGATCAACAATATGGACTACAGCATCTTTTTCACCCGCCAGGGCCACGCCCTGCATAAAGGGAGTGTCAACTGGATGAGCCACGGCTGCATCCACATCGATCCCCGGGATATCCCCACCCTCTTCCGCTGGGCCAAACCCGGACAGACCAAAGTGATCATTACCCGTCACTCCTACATGCCTTTTGCGAGACCGGACCTTTTGAAGTATCGTTTGAAATAACTCTTTTGACTCCCACCGGCGGTCATGAGCGCTCAGCAGTATACTCCGGGAGCGCCAGTTCGACTTTACGCCCTTTCTGATCCAAAACCACGACATCAACCGGGTCACCGGGAGTAAAATCCGTTATCTTTTTGCCCCCCATCTTGGAGATATGCAGCAGTGCGTCCACGCCGCCGGGCATTTCGACGAAGAGACCGAAATCCACCGCCCGCTTGACGGTCCCGCGGTATTGGCGGCCCGTCTCGAAACTGGGAAAGGGCGTCTCCTCTCTGGAGGCGATCTTCTCAATATGCTCCCGGGCCGCTTTGACCTTCTCCCGCTCCGATCCGCTGACCTTGACACCCCCTTTCTCCCGATCCAGATCGATTTTGACCTCAAACTTCTCAATGATTTCCCGAATGGTAGAGCCCGCCTTTCCGATGACATGAACAATCTTGGAAGGATCGATACTGAAGTGTTCTGCTACAGGCAGCGCCCCACTGGGACGGATCTGTTTCCGGGCCTCTTCCATCAATTCCAAAATTTCCAGACGAGCTTTTCTGGCCTGCATCAGCGCCTCTTCCAGGATGCCGAGATCCAGGCCACCCAGTTTGATATCCATCTGCATCGCCGTGATCCCTCTGCGGGTACCGGCAACTTTGAAGTCCATATCCCCGTCCTGATCTTCCAGTCCCATAATATCGGTCAGTACGGCGTAGCGATCTCCCTCCTTCACCAGCCCCATTGCCACCCCGGCAACCAGAGCAGCGATCTCGACCTCGGCAGAAGCCAACGCCAGAGATCCGCCGCAGACCGTCGCCATCGACGAGGATCCGTTACTTTCCAGAATTTCGGAAACCAGGCGGATCGTTTGGGACATCTTCCGATCCAAAACCGGCTCCAGCGCTCTTTTGGCCAGATGCCCATGACCGAGTTCCCGACGGGCCGGAGCTCCGATGGGACGGGCCTCTCCGACACAAAACGGAGGAAAGTTGTAATGGACCATGAACCGTTCCGTCCTCGGTCCCCGCTCGGTCAGCAATTCATACATCTGTCCCTCTTTGGCCTCTCCCAGGGTCGCCGTCACCAACGCCTGGGTCTCTCCCCGGGTAAAGAGACAGGAACCGTGGACTCCGGGAAGCAGATTGGTTTCAATGGAGATGGGTCGTACCTGATCCGGCTTACGCCCATCCGCCCGGACTCCATCCTCCAGGATCTGACGGCGGACCATCTTCTTTTTGACCGCTTCGATTGCGCTGAAAAGTTCCGGCTTCCCGACTTCCCGTCCATTGGCGACGAAATACGCTTCCGCTTCCCGGACGATCCCGTCGAGCAGATCCCCCCGATCGCTTTTGGACAAGCCGTCCAGGGCCTCGGCGATTCGCGTACCGAAACGCTCCCCGATCACCTCCGCCAATCCCTCGACCGTCTCATCGTCACGATCGGGAGCAAAGGTTACTTTTCGCTTCAGGGGCAGAAAGCTCTCTTCGTAATGTCGGCACGCCTCGGCAATCGACGCCTGTCCCTCCCGAATGATCCCGATCAGTTCTTTCTCTTCCAGCTCGTTACTCTCCTGATGCGGAAGAGCGATCGGAACCGGCCCCATCAGGGCCTCCAGCTCCGGGGGCTCCTCTTCCAAAGATTCTGTGGCGCGAACCGCCATTTCAATCATCAGAAGCTCTTCTCCGCTCCCGACCAGAAGCAGATCAAGCTCGCTCCGCTCCAGTTCACTGAGCGAGGGGTTGACCTGCAACACTCCGTCCCGTTTACCCACACGCACCGCCGCCACACTCTGTCGTACGGGAAGATCCGAAACCAGTAAGGCCGCGTTGACCGCATGTAGAGCGGCCACCTGAAGATCCACTTCGGGATCGGCGCTGAGCACCATCACCGTAATGACGGTGGGATAGGCGTACCCCTCCGGGAAAAGCGGTCGGATCGAACGGTCGATCAAGCGGGAAGTCAACGTCTCAAAGTCACTGGGTTTACTCTCCCGTTTGATAAAACCGCCCGGGATTTTCGCGGCGGCATAGGCTTTTTCGAGGTATTGAACCGTCAGGGGAAGAAAATTCTCTTCCACCCGCTTCTCTTCCATCGCTACCGCCGCCAACAACACCGCTTTTCCCTGCCGATAGAGAACAGAACCTCGGGCCTGCCGTGCCACTTTGTCAAAAATATAGCTCTCCGAAAGGCCATTGACGGTAATTTGAGTCGTTTTTTCCTGCATGGTTCTTGCTATCCTTTAAAATTTAAACTGTTTCGCATGATGCTCTTCGGGACAATTCCGGGCGAACTCCTCCTCATCGAAACGGAATCGAAAATTCTCCACATACCGCATCAGTATGTCATACGCCCGATTGATGGCTTCCATCTCTTCCGACGCGCCTCCGCATCGGTCGGGATGGTATTTCTTCGCCAGTCGGCGGTATCGTTTTTTGATCTCCTCCCGCGTTACCAAAGGCGGCAATCCGAGAGTCTCCAGCGCCCGATAAACCTCTTTGTGACTCTCCGACATAATCAAATCGACGCGCTGGCACCCGATCCCGCTCCACCGAAGGGAACCAGATTGAACTGGAAATAGATTTTGTTCTCCCGGATCGAGCCCTCTCCCTCATTGGTCAGAACAGGCGTAATCTCCTGTTCGAAAACCACTTTGAAATTCCAGCACTTCCGATCAATCAGAACCCCCGCCTGCCAATCTTTGCTCCGATCCTCTTTCAGGTCAAAGGTATACCCTCCGTACCAGGTCAAAAGCTCACTGGCGTGATAACGTGCTGAAAGGCTGATCTCATGCTGATCCAGGGAGTTTTCCCAGGCGTCGTCTCCGTTTTCATACAGACTGCTCTCCTTCCGGGTATGCTCCACTTTAAAACCGAAATCCTCATCCGAATAGCTGAGGGTATTGGAGAACTGGGAAAGTGTATGGTGGTAGACCGAATAGTCGAGGCGTGAACTGAAGTCGTAGTGCCCGTAATGGAGACGGAGCTCCTGACTGAGAAGATTCCAGCGGGAATCGTTCTCCGGATAATAATCCGCCACCGCCATATAGTCCATCGTGAAGTCACTCTCGTAGCTCTTCCAGAAATGACGCATTTTGAACGAGAGGCGGGAGTCATAGATCATATCCAGATTGTAATCGTCGATCAACGATTCATCCACGTCATCATACTTTAAATCTCCCTCCGCCAGCAGCGTGCTTTTGGTAAAGCTTGCGGAAAGAATCATGGTGTGCAATCCACTCTCATACCCGCGGATCAGATCACTGGAGAGTTCGATATCGTGATGCAGTACGGCGGCAGCGTAGTGATTCTGATCAATATGCAAAGAGCCGTCTTCGAAAAACTTCGTATCGGAGGCGCTCAACTCCTCCTGCACGGTGAGATTGAGATAATCGTTCAGCAACGAGGTATGAAACTCCAACGGCAATGAGACGACTCCCCGCAATGCCCGGGTTCCCTCCTCCCGCCAGAAGTTGTAAAGCTGGGCATCGATACTGTAATCGATCAGGCCCTCCACCAGCGGAGCAGAAAATTTATGATACTGTACTGCCGGAAGCTCCTGAATCGTCTCATTGTTCTCTTTTGAAGCCGTATCGATAAAATAACGGCTTCGAATGCCAAAATACTGTTCGTCGTTATAGAGAAAATAGTTGACCCGGGATTCTTTGTAACGGCTGGTCTCCTCCAGGTGACTCAGGGAGGAGAACTGAAGATTGTGATAATCGATGTCGTTGAAGAGGTTGATATTGGCGTAGAAGCCGTCCCGATACCCCTCCGGCCGCCAGGAACGCAGCACGTTGCTGCTCTCATAGAGAAACTCTATGCCGTAGTGGCGACTGTGAGCCAGATCGTGTTCGTCGGTAAAGGAGCTGTTGTCCCGGAAATAACCGGTACGGATCTCTCCTCCGGACCACGGACTGTCCACGAAACGGAAGGTCCCATAGAGTCCGTAGCCCCGATTGGTCCGTATCGACGGATTGAGTTCCAGATCCATACTGTCGGAGATCGCCCAGAAATAGGGCTGTTCATAATAGAAACCCTCATCTTTCCCATACCCGAAATGGGGCATGAGAAATCCCGAATGCCGTTGACGCTCCAGCGAAAACCCCAGATAAGGCGTGTAGAGAACCGGGACATTTTTCGCGTAGATTTTGACATCTTTCAAGCGCATATATTTGGTTGCGGAGTCATAGACCGCTTCGCCGAATTTTACCGACCAGTCCGGATCCTCCACCGAACAGCTGGAAAGCACACTGTTGCGGAGGGTGTAGTTGCCATCCTGTTTCTCCGCGTCGTCGGCATAGATCCAGATATCATCCCGATCCGTCTGATAAAAATCACTGAACGTGACATGGTTCCGATCCACCTCGAAAACCACTTTGTCCGCCAATACTTTACTGCCCCGGTTACTCAGGATCTCCACGTTGCCCGTCAGTATGATGACATTGGCTTTACGATCATAACTGGCGCGATCTCCCAGGAAAAGAGTCCCGTCATAAGCGAGAACCACATGCCCCGACGCGCGAACCATATCCCCCTCACTGGTAAACCGATCGGCATAGAGTTCGGCCAAGCCGCTCTTCTCTTTCGTCTCCGCAGCCGGAGCGGTCAGACTCAGCATGACACAGGCGAAAAAAAGAGCGAATTTACGCATAAAATCCCTTCCAGCCGACCGCGTGATCCGACAAACTGAAAAATACCGGCCGGAGACGATCCACGAGCCCCTCGCTTCTCAGAAAGACCATCCGTTTTCTGATGGGAATGATCCGTGCCGGGTTTGTCAACACTACGCCCCGAGTGCCTGATAGGCGATATCGGTTCGGCACTGTTTGCCGGCGAAATGAACCTGTCCGACCAACATATAGGCCCGATCACGTGCTTCCCGAATCGAATCGCCCAGACCGACACAGATCAGGACCCGCCCACCCGTGGCGTAGAGCTTGCCATCCTCTCCCCGGCTCACCCCGGCAAAGGAGATGTGGCTGTTTTCCGCCAATTCTCCATGATGAATCTCATCGATGATGATTTCGGCGGGTTCGCTGGATTTGTACGGGTAGTTTTTACTCGCCATCACAACCCCGACGGCGTACCGATCATAAAATTCGATCGACGCATCCGCCAGATTGCCCGTCGCCGCTTTGTAGAAGAGTTCGCTGGCGGGGGATTTGAGCAGCGGCATCAGCACTTCGCACTCGGGATCGCCGAAACGGACGTTGTACTCCAGGATATAGGGTTCTCCGTCGACGACCATTACTCCCATGAAGAGCACGCCGGTAAAGGGCATCCCCTCCTCCTCCATCCCCTGGAGCGTGGGACGGATCACCCGCTCGTCGAGCTTGCGGTAGATCGCGTCGTTGACCAGAGGGGTGGGCGCATAGGCACCCATCCCGCCGGTATTGGGCCCTTTGTCTTCATTCAGAAGCCGCTTGTGATCCTGAGCCGCCGGGAGCACCACATACTCTTTGCCGTCGCAGACGGCAAAAACCGAGAGCTCATAACCGTCAAGGAACTCCTCCACAACGATTTTGCTGCCGGCTTCTCCGAAGGATTCACCGCTGAGCATGCCTTTGGCGGCCGCTTTCGCCTCTTCCCGCGAGGGAGCGATGATCACCCCCTTGCCGGCGCAGAGTCCGTCGGCCTTGACCACGATGGGGGCCTCCAGAGAGTCGATGAAAACCGACGCCTTCTCAAACGAGTCGGTCTCGACATAGCGCGCCGTCGGAATCTTGTGTCGGGCCAGGAAGTTCTTCATAAAGATCTTGGAGCCCTCCAGCTGGGCCGCCCGGGCCGAAGGACCGAAAATCGTCAATCCCTCTTCCTGGAAGATATCGACGATTCCTTCCACCAGAGGAGCTTCGGGCCCCACGATAGTCAGATCGATCCCTTCGCTTTTGGCGAAAGCGGCCAGTTCCCGATGATCTTTGATGGAAAGGTTCTCCCCCAGTTCATCCGTCGCCCCGTTGCCGGGGGCGAACCAGATCTTTTCCACCGCCGGATCTTTCTTCAGAGCCAGCCCGATGGAATACTCCCTTCCCCCGCTTCCTACGATCAATATCTTCATTCCGTCCCCACCTTTGTATGAATAATGAAAACCGAACAGTTTTTTATTCGTTTTTCATTATTCATTCGGAAAAGTCCCCCGGGTGGCCGTAATTGCTATGTGTCGGCCCTAATAAGCCAACGGTGGAGGAGCGAAACGGCCTTTAGGGGGCAGCGTCTCGCCCGTTGCCGGGCTCAGGCGACGTCACCCGCACACCGGCCGTTTACCGCGTCCCCCAAAAGTTTAATGTTGGACCCCATTTGCAAGTTAACGAACCACCCAGGTTCATTAGAGATTATAGCCAAAGGGGATTTAGTTGAAAATAAAAAAAGGGAGCTGTGAAATTGATATTATTTGGTATCAGTCCGATCGTGCCCATTCCGCCGCCAGGGAGAGGCAGGCATCGATGGACGGGGTCTCCGCGATCCGCACCCGGCATCCCTTCGGCAGGTGTGCCAGCGTCGCTTCCCCGATCACTACCGCCCGATACTCCTTCCGCCAGGGGAAGTTTTTCAGAAAACAGTGAATCGTGGACGGAGAGGTAAAAACTACGATAGCTCCGGGGGGCGGAGCTTCCCCGATTTCGTAATTTCGACAGGATGTCCGATAGATCACCTGTTCTCTCAACTCAATTCCCGCCCGGGCCAGATAGCTTCGACTGTCGAAAGAGACCTGTTCGGGACGCAGATAGAGCAGTCTCCTCTCCCGGAAAAGTTCTGCCAGATCCCGAGCCAGACACTCCCCGTAAAACCGCTTCGGCTGATGGAGAACTTCTCCTCCCAGTTCCCGAATCTTCGCCGCCGTCGCGGGGCCGATAGCCACCGTCGGCCATTGCTTCCAGCCGGGATCTATCGCCTCCGCACTCACGACCGCCTGTTTGGAGGTGAACATCAGCGTATCGCACCCCTGATAATCCAGCCGATCCGCGACAATTTCAAAGCGGATCATGGGCAGGGCCCTGACCCCTTCCCGCCTCAGTGGAGAAGTCAGATAGATGGGCGTATTCACCCCTCCTGCTCCGGGCTTTTCTCTTCGCAGGCGAATTTTATCTTCCCCTGATAATAGATCTCGTTGATGTGCTCATCATCATAGGGATCAAAATGAGGGGTAATTACCCATCCTTTGTTAGGCTCCAGCGCCGCAATCCGGCACTCGAGCTCTTCGGCAATCCTGTGCGCCTCTTCCAGCGTCATCTCCGGAGTCAGAACGAGATGAAACTCCACAAAGTTGTGGCTGCCGTCAGTACGGGTTTTGAGCCAATGGTATCCGTTGACCTTGGGATGGTTGCCGATAATCTCACCGATTTTGGCCACCGTATCTGCTCCCAGAGACCGATCCAGAAGAATCATCACCCCTTCGTGAATGATCTCATAGGCCGAATAGATAATATAAAGACCGATCCCCAGACCGAAAAGAGCGTCCACCCAGTCCCAACCGCTGAAATAGACGATCACCAGAGCCGCCACAACAGCCCCGTTGCTCAGCAGATCGGTCTTGTAATGCAGGGCATCGGCTTTGATGACGATGTTGTCGGTCTCTTCGGCAATGCGCAGCAGATAGCGGACCAGCAGCCAGGTAATCCCGATGGAGAAGAGCATCACCAGCACCGAGATTCCCAGATATTCGGTCCCCTTGCCGTGGATCATTTTGCTGACCGCCTCATAGATGATATAGAGACCCGACAGCGTGATGATCGTTCCTTCGATCACTCCGGCAATCGCCTGGATTTTTCCTTTGCCGTAATTGAACATCTCGTTGGGATGTTCTTCCGCTTTTTTGATGGCAAAGAAATTGAAAACCGAGATCGCCATATCGAGGATGGAGTCGATTGCCGAAGCGATCACCGCCACGGAGCCGCTCATGATGCCAATCACCAATTTGACCAGTGTCAGCAGCGCCGCTGACGACGTGGCGATCACCGTCGCCCGCCGTTGGGCAGACATCTCCCCTAGTTTATACGCCAGAGTCGCCATAAACTACCCGAAAAAGAATTCAGTCGCGTACCGATGCGACGGGGGAGTGGGCTCGGGCGGTGTTTTTCCCTTTGGTACCGCCGCAGTATCCTTCCGGCTCTTCACCCGGAAAATAGTGGGCGATAGCCATACAGTTGTGCGGACCGGGAACGAAGCGCTCACTCTCGACGACCGAGTAGCCCTCCCGGGCACAGGGGTCCTTCATGAAACCGAGACCGCAGTCTGCGGCAGCATGAAGCGATCCGAACGTCAGAAGTGCCAATCCGGCTCCCATCATCATTTTCATACTTTTCATTTGTTCCACCTTTTCATCAGAGAATTGGATTCTCCCATTATAACCCATCTCCATATTATTTAAGATTAATTTACTTTTCATTTACTTGGAAAACAGAGGATGTTTCGATTGGATACAGCGGGAACGACGCGATGCGAGAAAAAATCTTCAGAGAAACCGCCTCCCCTCCCTGGTGCGGCCGCACGCTTCGGAGACGAATATTTACACTCTTCTGCGCCGATTCAGAGTGCCCGAGCCATCAGGTCGGCCACACGGCGGGCAAAGGCCGATTTGTCGGTCGGTTCCAGCCCTTCGGCCAGTTTCGCGCTGTCGAGAAGCACCCAGGCCCCCTCCTCCAGCAGCGCCTCCTCCTTCTGCTCCGCCAGCTTTTTGATGGTCTCATGCGCGGGGTTGATCTCCAGAATCAGGGGCAGCTCCGGCTCCTCCTGGCCCATCTGGCGGAAGATATGGCGCATGGAGGCCATCGGGTCGGAGCTGTCGGGAACGACACAGGAGGGACTCTCGGTCAGGCGGGTGGTCACCTTGACCTCCCGGACCGCATCGCCCAGGATCTCTTTGAGCTTTTCGGTGAAGCTCTTCCACTCTTCGCTCAGCTTCTCCAGCTCCTCCTTGTCTTCTACGGCGGGGGCTTCCACGGTACTGATATCGACGAACTTCCACTCTTTGTATTCGCCGATGGCGGGCGTGACGATCTCGTCGATCTCCTTGTCATCCATGATCAGCACTTCGATATCGGCCTTCTTGTAGGCCTCCAGCAGCGGGGAGTTGCGCAGGATCTTCTCGTCGTCACCGACAATGTAGTAGATCTCTTTTTTGGTTTCGCCTTCCCGTTCGCCGGCGCGTTTGATGTAGTCGTCCAGGCTGGTGAGCCCTTCGACCTTGGAGCTCTTGTAGCGGACGATCTCCAGCAGGGTTTCCTTGTTGAGATGGTCGGTATAGATCCCCTCCTTGATCAGTTTGACGTACTGATCAATAAAGCGGTCGAACTTCTCATCGTCGAGCTTTTTGATGGCGGCCAGAATTTTCTTGACCGAGGCCTGCTTGATGTTGGCCAGGATGCGGTTCTCCTGGAGCATCTCCCGGCTGACATTGAGGGGCAGGTCTTCGCTGTCGATGATTCCCCGCACGAAACGGAGGTAGAGCGGCAGCAGCTCCTTCTCGTCGTCGGTGATGAAGACCCGCTTGACATAGAGCTTGACCCCGGGCTGGAAATCGGCCCGGAAGATATCCGCCGGGGCGGTACGGGGAATGTAGAAGAGCGTCGTATACTCCAGGGTTCCTTCGGCCTTGTTGTGGACCCAGGTCAG
>Ga0256843_1002047_pt1 | contig 15092 bp, 16 predicted proteins | sample AlvinellametaG_FD_191572 | JGI IMG/M metagenome (GOLD analysis project Ga0256843, IMG submission 191572) | Pompeii worm associated microbial communities from hydrothermal vent at the East Pacific Rise, Pacific Ocean - Alvinella | ecosystem: Host-associated > Annelida > Integument > Unclassified ... | reverse complement strand
CAAAAGGTATAAGTGAAATAAGGTAGAGACCTAATGTTTTTAGGCGTAGCTTTGTTTCATTGAAAAATTTTACTTTCATAGCTTCATCTTTTGTACAAATTGTAGAAGAGACATCATAAGTTATCATCTTATGAAAGAAGTAGTAAAGAGGCAGATTAAATGCAAGAACGTTAATAAATGGAATGAAGTAGAGAGGTACAAAAATGATGAACATTATCATCATTATAAGCGACCATTTTACTACAAGAAGGAGTGCCGATAGAGGGTTTGAATGACCAATAAGTTCAACATCAGGATAGTGTCTTTTTTGTATCTCTTTTAAAATAGTAGGTGTTAAAAAACCTACTATAATAAGTGCAACAAAAATAGAAAAATAGAGAGTTATTAGTGTTCCAACAGTATAGACTAAAAAAGTCGCTATCCAAGAAGTAATAGCATGACTCATTAAGAACTGAATGATGGCACTTCCCTGAAGTGTTGCTTGAATGGTATTTGTATCTGGAATACCATTGACTATCGTTGTTTGTGTACTCTCAACTTGCATAGTGCCAAGAGAGTCAAGTCCAGCACCTGCCATCATAAAAAAAAGTGCATATAAAACAATCATACTTAATATAAAAGGGAGTATAGAGTACTTTATCATAGTACCCGTAAAAAGGTCTTTTATACTAAGAATGAGAATCTCTTTTTCACTCTGCATGATTATAGATTTGCCTCGATGAGTTCAAAAGATTTTGTCATATCTGCATCACTCATTTTTCCTGATTTGTAGAAGAGGAGTTTTCCATTTTTATCAAAGATAAGAATGTTTGATGCATCATCAGCTACATCCCACTCTTTTACTAAAACACTGTTTTTATCTTTCACATAGATAGTTTTAGGAAACTCTTCTTGTTTGCTTGATAAGATTTTTTCTATGACAAAGTTAGGTTTCCATGTAGCAGCAAGGTTAATGATAGCCATACTCCCAAATGCACCTTTTTCTCTATATTTTTTCTCTTTAAGAGCTTTTGAGTAGTGCTCATTTACACTTTTTTCATCTGGATCTACATAAAAAACCACATAAACTTTATCTTTTATACTTGATGATTTCCAATCACCCCCTGCTACTAAACCGCCGTTATCTCCACCAATAACTACTTCTTTTGGTGTTTCACCGACTGTTAACGCTGATAAATTAAGAGCCATTAAGGCTGATAATAGTGCTATTTTTAATTTCATGTATTTTTCCCTTTTGTTTAAATATTTTGTATTTTATACTTTTTAGGTGAATGAATAGACTATTATAGAAATTTTTTAATAGATGTCTAGGATTTAAAATAATTATTATTGATAAGCATCATTATTTATAATTTATGCATAGTGTATAATGAACCAAAAAATTTGAAAGTTAATACACTTTCTTTTGGTATGGAGTTGATATGAGACTATTTTTTTTACTTTTCATTTTACTTAACTTATCTTTAAATTATATATTTGCTAAAGAGATACAGATACAAGAGAGAGAATTTCCCAAAGAGGAGTTTCAAAAACAAAATAGTGAAATAGCTTTTCTGGTTGCTAAGGAAATTTCCAAAACACTTCCTCAAGTTGTTGATAAATATACAACGCTCACTCATATTAAAAGTGATGGGACTACTCTTCTGTATACCTTTGAGATAAATAGCGGTGCAAAAAGTGACGATGCAATTCGAAAAGAGGATCACTCTAGAATGGAAAAAGCAATTACGGAAGGAGTTTGCCAGTCATCTTCAAAGTTTCTTTCAGTTGGTATAAATACATCCTACATCTATGTTAGTGCTAAAACAAAAGAGATACTTTTTCAATTTGACATAACACAAGACAAATGTACTCCATTAAAGAAGTATTAAAATCACAAATTTTTTTTCAATCTCTTAATGAGCTTGAGCTTGAAAAACTTGTTTCTATATCTACACTGCATAGCTACACAAAAGGGTATCTTCTCTACTATGAACAACAAAAGAGTAGTGAACTGCTTTTTTTGTTAAAAGGTTTAGCTAGAGCATATAAAATTGATAAACATGAGAATGAAATTTTTCTTTACTATATCTATGAAAACTCTATGATTTCTGAAATATCTGATTTAGAACTCACATCTCTAGAATCCTTTTCAAATATTGAACTTGTAGAAGATTCACAAATTTTAAGTATAAACTATAAAAAGTTTAAAGAAATGTTTTTAGATAAACATATACTCTATAAGCCTTTTACAAATGAGATAATAAAGCGTTCCCTTCAGTTACACTCTTTAGTCAATAGAGAGTTTATCTTTGATGCCGTTTCTAAGGTATCCATGATGTTACATTCAGACTTAGAGATGTTTAACAGACTCAAACGCCATGATATCTCTCTTATGTTACATATTCAACCATCAACACTCTCAAGAGTTTTAAATAGATTAAAACGAAATGATATTATTGATATAATACATGGAAAAGTTATGGTCTTAAATCTTGCTGCGTTAGAAAATATTTATAAGGAGAGCATAGATGCATAAAATAAAGTTTCTTAGTGCTCTTATATTTTTTCTTTCAATACTTTTAGCTTTTTACTCTAAAAATATTTCCGATAAAAATGAGATAAACTTACAACTTCTTAAAATTATAAATGAGCAAAAAGCCTTTACGCAAGAAATTTCAAAAAATATCTTTTATATCTATAAAAATAAAGATGCTTCAACAAAACAACTTAATAATTCTATGAAATCTTTTATAGAAAATATGAGTCATAAAGAGGAGATTTTAAGTAAGATAAATGAGGAAAAGCTTTTAAATCAAGTACAAAAAATTATCACTTTGTGGAGTGATTTTCACGCTCTCGTTGTAAAGTTTGAAGAGTTAAATAAGCTTCAAAATCCTTATACCAACATTACTTTAGAAGTTTTAGTTAAAAAAATATATAATATAAATTTAGCACTTGTAAAAGAGTTTGATAAACTTATAAAAATGCATAAAGTCTACTTTGATAGTTTAAAGGAGAATAGTCGAAATATTCAAATTACTCTTTTTGTAATACTTTTAAGTTTATTGATTTATCTTTTTACACAACTTAAAGATTTAATTCTTTTTATTCAAAAATTTTTACAAACTTCAAAAGGAATTATTCAAAAATCAACAGTGAAAGGTCTTAAACAGATAGATGAGAAACCTAAGGTATCCGATGTATCTTCTGCTGTTAATGATTTCAACTTTTTTGTAGATAAGATAGTTACCTCTATAGATCATTCGACTCTCTCGATACAGAACTCTTCAAACTCTTTAGAAATAATAGAAAAAAATATTGAAAATTTACTTGAACTTATAGCTGAGATGGAAGAGAATGATAGCTTAGATAAAGAGTTGATTAAAAAAGAGGATATCCTTATAGAAGCTCTTGACGAATTAAGTTCTTCTCTTCAAAAACTTCAAACCATTAAAACAAATTTAATAAACTTTAAAAAATAAATTAATTATTTAATTTGACCTAAGTCAAATTTTTCTTCTCCTTTATATATTACTATTCTCGTATCATTTAGAAATCAAATGAAAATAAAGGAGAATAGAATGGCTACTTATTTTAGTAAGCTTACTTCTGTTATTTTAGGTACTACATTAGCTGCGACAGTTGCGTCTGCTTCAGGTGGTGAACTACAAAAAGTAATGAAGGCTAGAGGCTTAACAGAAAATGATGTGATCCGTGCTGCGAAAACTTATAACCCTACTGGGGGAAGAGATGAGTTTATCGTATTTAGTTCAGGTGGACAGAGTGGACAGTTGATTGTTTATGGTGTTCCATCTATGAGAATTTTAAAGTACATTGCTGTATTTACACCTGAGCCTTGGCAAGGGTATGGTTATGATGTTGATAGTCTTAAAGTATTAAGACAAGGTAATATTCGTGGTCGTGAGATTAACTGGGGTGATACACACCACCCGGCACTTTCTGAAAAAGATGCAAAGTATGATGGAAAATGGCTTATCATTAATGATAAAGCAAATCCACGTTTAGCAGTAATTGATTTAGAAGATTTTGAAACAAAACAGATTGTTGTAAATCCTGTTTTTAAATCAGCACACGGTGGAGCTTTTTTCACACAAAACTCTGACTATATTATTGAAGCTGCACAGTATGCTGCACCATTTGATAATAACTATCATCCAATTGATGAGTATAAAGAGACTTATCGTGGTGGTGTAACGATGTGGAAATTTGATAATAAAGGTGGAAGAATTCATCCTGAACAATCTTTTACTATTGAAATGCCTCCATATATGCAAGATTTAAGTGATGCCGGTAAAAATGCATCTGATGGTTGGGGATTTACCAACTCATTTAATACAGAGATGTACACAGGTGGAATCGAAGTTGGTATGCCACCAAATGAAGCTGGTATGAGTCGTAATGATACTGACTTTTTACATGTGTATAACTGGAAAAAACTTGCAAAACTTGCAGAAAATAAGAAAAATGTAAAAGTTGTGAATGGAATGAGAATTATTCCTATGAGTGTAGCAGTAGCAAACAATGCACTTTTCTTAATTCCAGAACCAAAATCACCTCATGGTGTTGATGTTTCTCCTGATGGTGAGTATATTACTGTTTGTGGTAAACTTGACACTCACGCTTCAGTTTATAAATGGAGCAAAATTAAAAAGCTTATTGATACGAAAAAATATGTAGGAAAAGATCCTTATGGTATTCCTATCTTAGATATGAAATCATCACTTCATGGACAAGTTGAGTTAGGACTTGGGCCTCTACATAATCAGTACTCAAATGTAGATGGTGAAATTTATACTTCACTTTATGTTGATTCACAAATCGTAAAATGGAACTATAAAAAACTTAAAGTTCTTGACAAAGAAAATGTTCACTACAATGTTGGACACCTTTGTGGTATGGAAGGAAAAACTGCTGATCCTCAAGGAAAGTATATTATCTCTCTTAACAAACTTGCGATTGATAGATTTCAAAATGTTGGTCCTTTACACCCACAAAATCACCAGTTGATTGACATAAGTGGTAAAACTATGGATTTACTTGTTGATATGCCTCTACCTCTAGGTGAACCTCACCAAGCAGTAGCAATTAGAGCTGAGAAACTACATCCACACGTAAGATATAAAATGGGAACAAACTCTAAAACTGGTAAACAACATAAGGGTAAAACTTTAGCAGGACAAGAAAAAATTGTTCGTGAAGGTAAAAATGTATATGTTTATGCAACACTTGTTCGTTCTCATATTAACCCTGAGAGAATTACGGTGAACAAAGGTGATAATGTAACTATGTACCTTACAAACCTTGAGCGTGCTCAAGATGAAACTCACGGTTTTACAGTTGACCACTATAATATTCATGGTTCATTAGAACCAGGTGAAACTATTGAGCTTAACTTTACTGCTGATATTGAGGGTGTTTTCCCTTACTACTGTACAGAGTTTTGTTCTGCACTTCACTTAGAGATGATGGGTTACATGATGGTTAAAGATCCAAACAAAAAATATGTTTCGGCTCAAAAACTAAAAATGAAAACTATGTCTAAAGATGAACTAGAAGCAGAGTATAGAAAAACTGTAGCGGTTAATGATGCGACAGATGCTGTAATCCAATCAGTTGTTAAATTCTTAAAAGAGAATCATTTTGAAAAACATAAAGTTGTAGCAGATCTCGTAACTGATGCATTTGATCAGTATGGTCAGATTCCAGCTCAGAAAAAATTAGCTAATGAAGCATATAAAAAAGGTGACATTGAAAAAGCCATTCTTTTTGAAAATATGATTTGGCAACTTATGGTAAAAACTGCGGACGTTGGTATTCGTGCAAAAGATGCACTTGTTCGTATTATCGCAACTAAACAATCTCCTGCTGCTCAAGCTGGTGAAAGAGCATTTGGTGAAGGTGGCTGTGGTGGTTGTCACGTAATTGGTAAAGTATCTTCAGGTCCAGATCTTACTGGTGTTTTACTTCGTCATGAAAATGCAGAAGTTTGGGTAAAAGATTTTATTATGAATCCTAAATCTAAATATCATGATGACTATATCAAAGGTATGATTGATTACTTTAATCTAAAAATGCCTAATCAACACATGAGTGAACAAGAAGCTCTAGATATTATTGAATATCTAAAATGGGTTGATGAGAATGCAAACTTATTTTAAAATAGTGTAATTCTTACTTGTTTAGAGAGGGGGACTTTAACCCCTCTCTTCTTTATCCTTCCTTTTTCCTCTTTTTTTAACTTGACATATATCATTATAAGACTCTTTAAATTTCGATATACTAATACAATTTATTACATAAGGATATAAAACATGCACCCAAGTTTAATAAAATCCAGAATCTTTGCGGGGATAGCACTTGTTATTTTAACATTTTCATTTACTCTTCCGATGTTGGCTTTTCATGGCGTTTTAAATAAAGTGGAAGAGGGGAAAGGGAATGAAGTCTCATCTTTTAGTAAAACAGTATGGAATCTTTACAATAAGGGTAGATATAAGAGTGTCACAACTGATAAAGAGGCACATAATAATCTAGAAAAAATGATAGAAACAGAGGCAGAACTTGGTGTTGCTTCCCTCCCAATTTGGGCTGTTTCACTTGAGGCTCCAAACTATCCGAAAGAGGCTTTCCCTGAAGGAATTCCTGTCTATTTCCATTTTGACGGGTATAGTGGAGAAGTCCATGAAATGAATACTATTAATCACTATGTTGGAATGGACCCTATGTGGGTTGGTGGTACCATCGAAAGAGAAATAGGTATTTATGCACTTTTACTTCTTTCTTTGGGAATGATATACTTCATAGCATATAATAATAAAATTATAAATTACTTGATTTTAATTCCCGCATCACTACCGATTCTCTTTATTGCAGATTACTCCTATTGGCTCTATTGGTTTGGACACAATCTTCATGATTGGGGTGCTTTTAAAATTAAACCATTTATGCCAACTGTTTTTGGTGATGGAAAAATTGCTCAGTTTATTACACACTCATACCCAACTATTGGTTTTTATATGATTGTTGCTATTAGTCTTCTATCTCTTCTCGCATTTTTTGCAAGACAGAAAGCTATGAGAGAAATGAGCGAATAAGTTACAATGCTAAAACTACTCCTATTTTTAACCATTGTTACCATTGTTCAAGCAAATATTTTACAAGATGCAATAGATAAGGCTCCTGCGGGTTCTATACTTAAACTACCTGCAGGAGTTTATAAAGGAAGTATCGTCATTGATAAACCTTTAAGTATCATTGGTAATGAAGAGGGTGTTGTTATAGATGGGCTTGGAAAGGGAACAGTTATTCGAATAAAAGGTTCTTATGTAACACTCAAAAATCTTAAAATTATTAACAGTGGTGATAATCACCATACTCTCGATGCTGCTATTTCTATTCAAAATGGAAAACAGTGTGAAATAAGTGACTGTATTATAGAAGATTGTCTTTTTGGTATTGATGCACAGATGTTAAGTAACTCCATTATTTCAAACAATACTATAACATCAAAAGATGTAGAGCTAGGACTTCGTGGAGATGGTTTAAGGTTATGGTATTCAAATGATAATAGAGTAACAAAAAATTCACTTATAAAATCAAGAGATATGGTGATTTGGTACTCTCATGGAAATGAGATTATAGATAATTATGGAGAACATAATAGATACTCTCTTCATTTTATGTATGCTGGTAAAAATATTGTAAAAAATAATGTGTATAAATTTAATTCAGTTGGTATCTTTTTTATGTACTCACGTGATACTATAGCTACAGGTAATTTAATACAAAGCTCTTTGGGTGCTACTGGAATGGGTATAGGACTGAAGGATGTTTCAAACTTTACTATCAAAGGAAATACTATTATTTACTGTGCACAAGGGCTTTATATAGATCGTTCTCCTTTTGAACCTGATACACATAACTGGATAGAAGAAAATAGAGTTCTTTATAATGCTGAAGCGATGCACTTTCACTCAATGAGTGAAAATAATGTCATTAAAGGAAATGTTATCATGGGTAATATTGAAGATATTGTCAATGATAGTAGAGGTAGTAAAACTAATGAAAATGAAATAGTTGGGAATTATTGGGATAACTATACTGGATTTGATAGAGATGGTGATAATGTTGGTGATACTCCACATCGAGTCTACCAGTATGCTGATCAACTTTGGGTGTACAACCCTGATGTAAAGTTTTTTTATGGCTCTCCTGTAATATCACTTCTTAATTTTTTAGCGAAACTTGCACCATTTTCAAAACCACTCTTTCTTATGGAAGATAAAAAACCAAAAGTTACTATAAAAGGATAAATATGGCAAAAATAGAGACAGATAGAAGAGACTTTATTAAGTACTCTACTCTTGGTATATTAGGAGTGTTTTTAGGGGGAGGTATCGTTTTTAGCCCTTATTTACGTGCTGATGAAAATAGACTCCGTCCTCCAGGAGCTTTACCTGAAAAAGATTTTTTGGCACTTTGTATTAAGTGTGGTCAATGTTTGCAAGTTTGCCCATACCATTCCATAGAGTTAGCAGATTTTGATAAAGGGTATGGAGTAGGGACACCTTATATAGATGCAAATGTAAGAGGTTGTTATGCTTGTGAAGCTGTCCCTTGTGTTTTGGCTTGTCCTAGTGGAGCACTAGATCACTCATGTGAAAAAGCAGAAGATATTCATATGGGGATCGCAGTTTTAGAGTTTCCAGATACTTGTTTAGCTATGAGTAATACACCTATCCCAGCAGGATACAATAAAAAAATGCATCAATTTCATGATGCAACTAATAATGTAACAGAGTATGAAGAGAGTGTCTTAGAACATTTTGATAGTTTCGAGGGAAAAGAGTGTACACTCTGTGCAGATATGTGCCCCATACCAAATCCAATGAGTGCTATCTCTATGGTAAGAGATAGTGGAGGTGGTCAAAAACCTGAGATATATGATGGCTGTATAGGTTGTGGCGTTTGTCAAGAGGTCTGTCCAACATCAACACCATCTATTGTGGTAAAACCACGATTGACATATGAGGAGTATTATAAAAATGCGTAGTTCAAAAATAAAAAAGGCTCTATTCTTAAGTTTAAGTGTAGTTACATTTCTTACTCTTAATGGGTGTAGTGACTCTAAAAAAGAGAGTTCAAAATCAGTAAATAAAGAGACTCAAGCTCCAAAAATCGAGATAGTAGAAAATAGCAATGCACATGAAGTAAAAGTGAATATTAAAGAGAGTGATAAAACTCAAAGTAAGTCATACTACTTAAATTATGATATTAAAAGTGAGTATGATGCAAAATCACAGCCTGCAAACAAAGACGCATCAGTAAGAGTTCGACCAAGAACAACTATTGATGCAAATATGAACATTAGAAGCCCCTATGAAAAAGTACAAGTTTCACTCCTTGTAAAAACTTTAAGTAAAGAGTTTATTGTGCGATGTTCCGCTTGTCATAATGATTATGCAAATGGAATTATTGGACCATCTTTACTCAAAAGAGATGATGAGTATATATATAATAAGATAGCAGATTTTAAGAGTGGAAAAAAATCAAATCCATTTATGAATGATTTGATTAAAATGATGAGTGATGATGAGATACGAAAGATGGCTAAAGAGATCTATAGATTTAATAAAGAGATTAAAAATATGAGGGAGAAAAAATGAAAAATATAATAGTTGGTTTTTTTACACTGTTAATACTTGGGCTTATGGGTTGGACAGCTTCTAATGGTGGTGCATATAATGGAGGTCAACATAATAAAGTTATTGAAGATTTTGGAGACACTATGACAAATGCTTCTTCTAGTGTTATACCTGAAGAGAAGTCTGATAGAGAAAAAGAAGCAGAAGAGTTGACAGCACTTAGAGATAAAGCTGGTAATGCAGGTGCTTTTAAAGTATCTCAAGAGTATAAAAGTAAATGTTCTTCATGTCATGGTGTTAATGGATCAGGTTTCCAAAATGGTAAGAAAATGATGGGACCAAAACTTATAGGTCAAAGTGCTGACACACTCTATAAAAGTTTAACAGACTTTAAAGCTGGTCGTAAAGAGAATATGATTATGAAAGGGCTTCTTATACATCTTAGTGAAGAAGATTTAAGAAGATTAGCAGATGAGATTGGTGAGTTTCCTGCCCGTGCAAAGGCTTTAGCAGAAGCTCAAAAGTAGGAGTCTAAGATGGATAAGTATAACAATCGAGAGACAATAAAAAAGTCGACATTTTGGTCAACTTTTTTTAATACAACGAGAGAAGGTAAAACTATACTATCGTATAGAGCAAAGCGATGGATTTTAGTTATATCTATTCACCTGCTTTTCTTTCTATCATTTTTTATAGATTTACAGGTTTTAGAGGGTACACTGAATGGTTCTAGATTTTTAGGATTTCATATGATAGACCCTTATACAACTATGGAGGTCTTTTTAGCTACTTTTCATATGCCTATAAATATCATTATAGGTGTGACTACTATTGTTATTGTTTATCTTCTTGTTGGTGGTAGAAGCTACTGTGCATGGGTTTGTCCTTATGGAATACTGAGTGAGATTGGTGAAAAAATACACAACACTTTAGTGAATAAAAAGATTATTAAAAGTCGTAAGTTTGACCATAGAGTAAGACATATCTTTTGGGCGATATTTTTAATTCTCTCTTTTACAAGTGGCTATTTAGTTTTTGAAACATTTAATGTTGTTGGAATCCTTAGTCGTGCTATCGCTTATGGTTGGAGTGTTGCACTTATTTGGGTACTTGTTGTTTTTGGTATGGAAGTTTTCTTCTCTCGTCGTGCATGGTGTACTTATATCTGTCCTATTGGAACTACTTATGGATATATAGGAAAAGTTTCAGCACTGAGAATAGAGTGGAATGACAACTGTGATAGTTGTATGGTATGTCATGATGTCTGTTTTGAACCACAGGTATTAGAAATTACAAAAGCAAAGTATAAAAAACAGATAGATGAAAAAGAGATAAAATCTGCATACATTACTGGAGCAGATTGTACACTTTGTGGTCGTTGTGTAGATGTTTGTCATGAAGATGCACTTAATTTTGATTTTAGATTAAAAAGTTTGGTATAAATATGATAAAAGTTACAAATATAACAAAAAAGTTTGGTGCACACGTCTCTTTAGATAGTGTCAGTTGTGAATTTAAGAAAAATGAGTCAATTGCCCTTATGGGTGCAAATGGAGCTGGAAAAACAACGCTTATACGTTCTATATTGGGGTACTATCATCCAGATGAGGGTGAGGTACTTATAAATGGACTCAATCCTATAAAAAATAGAACAGAGGTTCTTAAAAGTATCAGCTTTGTACCACAACTTCCCCCTCCAATAAAACTTAGTATAAGTGAACTGATGCACTATATAAGCGTGAGTGCGGATGTAGATAAGGAACTTATCTCTCATTATGCAAATGAGATGAAACTTGATTTAGCTTCAAACCTCAATAAATCTTTTTTTAAACTGAGTGGTGGAATGAAGCAAAAACTTCTTATAGCTATATCCTTAGCAAAAAAGAGTGATATTATTATCTATGATGAACCAACAGCTAACCTTGATCCTAAAGCAAGAGATGACTTTTATAAACTGCTTCAGCAAAATGAAGAAGAGAAAGTACTCCTTTTTGTAACGCATCGTTTAGAAGAAGTAGAAGAGTTAGTAAATAGACAGATTTATATGGATTTAGGAAAAATAGTATCAGATGAAAAAGTGTAATCTTTATGAGAAACTATACAGTGGAGAGTAGATGAAAAATTTATATTTAATAGCATTTTTGGACTTAAAAGAGTCACTTAGAGCAAAGTGGTTTATTGTGTACTCACTTGTATTTGGTGGGCTTATCGCTCTTTTCTTTATAGCGGGTGTTACTGAGTCTCAAGTGATGGGGTTTAGTGGTTTAAGTAGACTTTTACTTATGTATATACAGATAACAATAGTTATCTTGCCTATTTTTATACTTATAACAACTGTCCGTTCTATCTCTGGAGATAGGGATAGTCATGTCTTAGAGTATATGCTCTCTTTTCCTATTTCACTCAAAGAGTACTACTGGGGAAAGATTATAGGGCGTTTTATAACTGTTTATCTTCCTGTACTATTTGCTATGATTATCGCCATATCTTACGGGACATTGAAGGGGGCTGATATTCCATGGAGTATATTTTTTCTCTATACAGGGCTTCTTTTTGCGATGAGTAGTGCCTTTTTAGGTATAGCTTTTTTCATATCTTCTTTTGTAAAGTCCTCTGAAGTGGCACTTGGAATTGCATTTTTTGTATGGATATTTTTACTTGCATTTATAGATATAGCACTTATATCACTGATGATGCAACAGCGTTTTAATGAAGAGCTTATTTTATTGATAGCAATGATTAACCCCATGGAGATATTTCGAGTAGCTGCCATTTCTCTTTTTGATCCAGAGCTTACGGTTATGGGACCTGTGGCATTTTATATTTTAGATAGTATGAGTCAGGGTGCTTTTGTTGTACTCTCCATAGCGTATCCTCTGTTACTTGGTTTAGTATTCGCATTTTTTGGTTTTAAGATATTTGAAAAAAAAGATTTAGTTTAAGGAGTTACTATGAAAAGAGTGTTTTTAGGATTACTGTTACTGTCTAGTTTACTATTTTCATCAAATATGAACTATGATAAAGAGAGTGAGTGTTTAGTCCGTCATATCAAAGTTTATAAAGATCCAGCATGGGTTGCAAAGATTGAACTAGAAAATGGAAAAGAGATTTTTTTCTCCTCTCCAAAGTCTATGTTTGAGTTCTATTTTCGACCGGGAAAATGGTTTGAGATGGGAGTCAAAAGTGAAAAAGATTTTAAAAATATTTTGGTGACAGATTTTAGTACGATGAAAGCAGTAAAAGCAAAAGGTGCTTTTTATGTTTATGGTAGTAATGTTACTTCACCTGCTGGAGATGATTTAGTTGCTTTTGACTCTTATGCAGAGGCTGAAGCATTTAGTAAAAAACATAATGGAAAGCGTATTTTAGGCTTTAGAGAAGTAAGTGATGCTCTTATTCGCTTACTCAATGGGAGAATATAGTTATGAAAAAACCAACACCTTTAGATATTGAGATAGAACTAGATCCTAAGCGTTACATTGTAAGTGAGACTGACGCAAAAGGAAAAATTACTTTTGTAAATGACTACTTTATGGAGGTATCAGGTTACAGTAGTGAAGAGTTACTCGGAAGCCCTCATAGTATAGTTCGACATCCAGATATGCCAAAAGTTGTTTTTAAACTCTTATGGGAGACTATAAGTGCTGGTAAAAATATAAATGCTGTTGTAAAAAACCTTGCAAAAGATGGTAGATACTACTGGATATTTACAGAGTTTGAGATAAGAAAAGATACAGATACCGGAGAGATTATAGGTTATCATGCTTCACGAAAATCTATCTCAAAGCACGTTATCGAAATTATTGCAGAGCTTTATGCAAAACTTTTAGAGATAGAAAAAACAGGAACAGTAGAAGAGTCTCAAAAATATCTTGTAAACTTTTTAAAAGAGAAGGGTGAAGAGATTGAGTTTGCTGATATTATGGAAGAGATACATAAATTTTATTAAAAAAAAATAGCTAAGTTCTCTCTCTCTTGAAAACTTAGCAAAAACTCTAGATTTTTCTTTCCATGACTCTTTTTGCAACCTCTCTATAGTTAATAATCTCTTTAGCATCTTTTATATCATCTTTACTCTCATATGCTGAAAATCCAAAAGCCATTGGTGTTACATTTCCTGTAGTATAAAATGCTGTTTTAGCATCTATCCATTTTCCTGAATTAACGGCAGTCACCCAAACAGCAGTTCTATCTTTTAACTCTGGATGCTCTTGCTTAACCCATAAAATCATACATCCGATATCATCAAACATATAAGACTTAGAAGTTTTTGGATCAACCATTTGAACACTGTTTTTTCTATCACTTACGACCATTGCACATCGTGCACACATATCTCTGTCATAATGTACAGGATGTACCCCTGTGTCAGCCTTTTTCTCACATCCTAGAAAGTTAAAAGTGAGGAGAAATAACCCTAGAAATAGTGTAATTTTTTTCATTGAAAAACCTTTTTTTATTAGTATATCTAATTAATATTATATTATTAAATAATTAAGAACACTTTTATAAATATCTATTTTAGATGTTTCAAAAGAGAAGTGAGTGATAAGTTCGTTTTTTGGAAAATTTATAGAACTATTTTCTGTTAGACTTTTTAAATATGAACTTAAAGGTTGAAAAAATGAAAAAATGGACACTATTTATAGCGAGTAGTTTACTGACATCTTCTCTGCTTCAGGCAACACTCACAGTAGAAGACAACAAGTATATAAATGCTTATAACAAAGAGATTAGCACTCTTAATCAAAACTTTGGAAGTATGAGAACCCTCAACGACTATAAAAACCCTCAAAAAAGGGCAAAGGTTGAGGAGAGTTTTAGACGGGTGAAAGCTGTTATAAAGAGCTTTTCAGATCAAAAAGATAGACAGGTTGTCTCCATGCAACACTCGTATAAAAGCATGGTGAGTACTTATAACAAAAATCTAAAAACTGCGGGAGTTTCTCCTTCGAAGAAGAGTAGTAAAGGAGTTGCTTCTGCAAAAAGTAGTGAGAAAAAGTCACTAAGAACGCTTATAGATGACTACAACCGTATCTATAACAGAGCCTTTAAAGATTACAACGCTATGCGTAGTGATGCAGATATAAAAGATCCAAAACAGCAGGCACAACTCAACAAAGATTATAAAGAGTTAACGGCAACACTTGAAGCGATCAAACCCCTTGATGCAAAAACTTATAGTGGGGCAAAGAGAGGGTATGATGACTGGGTGGATGCATATAAAAGTAAGGCAAGACATTTTCGTGGAGCAAATGCAGTAGCTTCTGCATCTACTTCGAGTGCGACAGAAATGACAAGTGAAGATAGAGAAAATCTCAAAAAGTTTCGTTCACTCTATATAGCAAATGATTACTACTTTAGAAATGTAGATACAGTCAAACTTCAAGATCCATCATATAGAAAACCCTTAGAAGCAAAACTCCATGAACTTCAAGCACTTCT
>Ga0256843_1002046_pt1 | contig 15104 bp, 13 predicted proteins | sample AlvinellametaG_FD_191572 | JGI IMG/M metagenome (GOLD analysis project Ga0256843, IMG submission 191572) | Pompeii worm associated microbial communities from hydrothermal vent at the East Pacific Rise, Pacific Ocean - Alvinella | ecosystem: Host-associated > Annelida > Integument > Unclassified ... | reverse complement strand
TATAATTATAATATATAAAAAATAAATATATGTCAAATTTTAATAAATCTTCTTTTGAAAAGATGAAAGATTCTAAAAAGAGCCAATATCAAGAAATGAAGGCTAGAAAAAAGAGTCTTTATGATAAATTACAAGATAAAAGAATACGAAAAATAGTAGGAAGTGTAAATGATGATGTTAAGTTGGGAGGAAAAAAGGTAGTAAGTGTTGTGGATGTTAAACAATTGGTTGATGATAAAAAAAGTGAGAGAAGAGAAGAAGCTGTAGTAGAAGTGGAAAAATTACAAAAAATAGGTTTTTCAGATAAAGATATTGAAGTTTATAATAAATTAGATGAAAAAGGTAAAGAGAATTTTAAAAAAATCAAAGAATCTTTGTTTAAACTGGAAGAAAATGGAAAGAAAAAAGTAAATGCTCAGGCGGTTGTTGATGATATTGTAATAAATGGTGCCAAATTATCTTCTGAGATTACAAAATATAATCCAAATAATATCCCTAAAAATCAAGATAAAAAACAAAAAGAGCCTGTAAGTGAAAAAAATGATAATAATTCAAAAGTAGAAACTGGAAAGGAAAAGAAAACTGGTCCAGATTTTAGTAAATTTACTCCTTATGAAGGAATGAAGCTTCAAGATTTGACTATGATGCTTGAGAATGCCTATTCTAAAGGGAATAAAGATTTGGTTGAGCAAATAGAAAAACAGGGTAAAAAAATTGATAAAAATTTTTCTGTTGAAACTTATGTTTTGGGTAATTACCCAGAAAGTGAAAGAAATGAAAAAGATAAGAGGAAAAAAAGTGAAAAAGTTGAATCTCAAAAATTTGAGGATTTAATTAAGAATAAAGAAGAGGCTGAAAAAATTAAAAAATTGGAAAAGGAAATTAAGAGAAATAATTCTGGACTTAAGGGTTATATTAGAAAAGTTTTAGATTTACCAAAGGGAGAAAAAATTATAATGGGTGGACTTGTTGCGGCTATAATTGGTGTAGCTGGAACAGGGTCGTATTTAATTAATGATATTTTAGAAGAAAATAATGTAACTATTGGGTTTGATTATGATAAAAGTGATACAATTAAAAACGATAGAATAGGTGTTGAAAAAAACACAACTGTAAATAAAACAACTCCGGTGGCTAAAAATCAGGTTGTTAAAGAGGGTGTAGTTACTAGTATTGACGCAAGGGCGACTAAATCAGTCAAAAAAGGAGTAAAAAATGAGGTAGTACAAAACATAAAACAATCTGGTGATGTAATAAATAATGATCAAGTTGAATATCAAAAAAGAGTTTCTAAATCAGAATTGTGAAAAAAACATTTTGATGAAGAGATGAAAAAAGTGAAAAAAAATAGTTTTGGTAAAGTTAATGCTGCGGATGTTAGAATCGCTTTAGAAAGATCTTATAGAGACGCATTTAGAAAAAACATATTAACAAGTCAAGATAGGGTAAAAATTTGAAATGCTTTTTCAAATCATTTTCATAAAGTTACTGGTGATTGAACGCCAGCAAAAATGGCTTGAAATTATCAAATTGATTATTCGAAATTTAAGAATTTTTCAGCTTCTGAATTTAAGCATAGTTATACAATTGGAGTACAGGCGTATAAGAATTATTTGAATAGATATAAAAAATAGAAATAAATAAGGTGTTTAGAATGACGGAAATTTGCGAAGCAAATTTCCGTCATTCTTTCTTTTCTTTTCTTTTCTTTTCTTTCATTCCTTTTTTCTTTTCTGCATTTCGTTTCAAAAAAAATTATTCCAAAAAATTTTTTAAAGTAAAAATTCAATCTTCGTCATAAATACCATCTTCTTCATATTGTTTTATTTTTTGTCTATAAAGCCACTCTAAATAACCCTTATCTTTTTTGAAAACCACATCAATTAATTCACCTTGATATTTTCCAAAATTAAATTTTTTAATTAAAACTGGTTGTTTGGAAATTTCAATCATTTTTTCAATTACTTTATTTTCGTCACCAATCTCTGCTAACATTTTTTGAAAAAGTCTTTCGAAAAGAGCTTTTAAAACTCGAATATCGCCCAAGGCGTCGTGAGCTTGAGCGTCTTTCACATTAAGTTTTAAACAATATCTTAGATATTGCAAACGATAATATTTTAGTTTAGCATTTGGATCTAAGTATTGAGCGATTTTTAAAGTATCTATAAAATTTTCAATTTTTAAACCTTCTTTCTCTAGCATTCCAATATCAAATTTTGCATTATGAGCCACTAAAATTCCTTCTTTTAAAATTTTTTCTAAATCTTTAAAATCTTGAGTGTTTTTAAAAATTTCTCTTTTTTCAACATCTTTATTTGTGTAGCCAGTAACTTCCATAGCTTCACAACTGATAGGAATTTCAGGTTTATATAAATTTTGAAATTCTTTGTTTTGAAAATCATAGGCAATTTGAAAAAGCTTATCTTTTTCTTCAACACCAGTGGCTTCAACATCTAAAAAAATTAATTTGTCTTTCATTTTTTAATTTTAACATATGATTTTCTAAAGTTCTATTTTTCCATTCCTTATGATATAATTTTGATATGATAGATTTTAGTGAAAATGATATTAAAATTGCTTATGAAAATTCTTCTGATGCAATTAAAGATATTTTGAATACTCGTTTGTTTTTAAATAAAGTAGTGGATATTGCTTTTCGACATAAACTTAGAATTGACAAAACAGAAATTTTATCAACTTTGGTTTTGTTAGTTTTGTTGGATTTAATTCATATTAATGATTTTCCTAAAGAAGTTGAAGAAAATTTGGGTGTAAGTCATGATGTAGCAATAAAAATTATAAAGGATATTGATAATGAAGTTTTTAAAGATGTGCGAGATATTGTTTCCGGAGTTACAACTTTAGAAGAAGTTTCTTTGAGACAGATAGAAAAAATCTTGGGTCGAAAAGTTACGGAAAAAGATTTGGAATGATTGACTTCTGAAGAAGCCAAAAAAAAACAAAAACCTTGAGTGAATTTTTCAAATGATTTGGTGGAAGATGAAAAAGATGATAACGGTGCTAAAGAGAAAACTGAAACAGTGCCTTTTAAAGAAAGATATAAAGATGTTGAAGTGAAGGAGAAAAAAGAAGAATTTATTGACCCTTATAGAGAGGTGATTGATTAAAAATAAATCCAGAATTTTGGGCTGAAAAAATTAGTGACCTTGTCACTAATTTTTTCAGCCCAAAATTCTGGATTTATTTTTTCTCAATTTTAATCTCTGCAAAATCCTTTTCTTGCTCTAAATTAATAAAATTATTTCGAAACAATTCTAAAATAGAAAGAAAAGATACCGCAGTTTCTTTTTTGTCCGCACCGATCACAAGTTCTTTAAAAGAAATTCTTATATATCTTTCAATTTTATTTTTTACCTCTTCTAAAATTTCTTTCAAACTTTTTTGTTTTTCAATCTTTTTTTCTTCAAGTTTTTTTTCAAATTTATAATTTGAAATCAAATGATCCATAGCTAAAAGGATATTTTTTTGATTAATTTTTTCTTCGGGGCGAAATTTTTTTTCAATTTTTCTTTTAATTAATTTTTTGTAACTTCGGTTTTTAAAAATTATTTTTTCAATTTTTTGAGAAGCTTCCTTAAAAACTTTAAAAATTTTTAGCCGTTTTTTCAATTCCTTGATGTCTTCCTGGTCTTCTTCTTTAAAACTTAATTTTGGTAAAAGAGATTTTGATTTTAAAAGAATTAAGATTGAAGCTACTCAAACAAATTTTGTGGTATCTTTAAGGCGAAAATTATTTTGGTTTAAATATTCAATATACTCATCGGTGATTTTTGAAAGAGAAACTTCATTAATAGAAAGTTTCTTTTTTTCAATTAATTCTAATAGTTTTTCAAAAGGACCTTCAAAAGTTTTTTGTTTAATATTAAAATTCATATTTTGATTATACCATTTTTGTGGTAAAATAATAATGTTATGAGCAAAAAAACAATTTTAATTTCAATTGTGTTAATCTTAATTTTTGGATTAGGATTAGGGTATATTTGATATTATTTTAATACAAATCAATTAAATATTGATGATTCTAAAAAAATAACAAATAATCAAAAAAATAATATTTCTGTTGAAGAAAGAGATATTGAATTATTTCAAAGTAATAATTTAAATCAGCTTATTAAGGAAAAGGAAAGTGATTTAGAAAAGAATCCTAAAAAATTAAAAGATTTGATCGTTTTAGCTAATGCTTATTTACAAAAAGGAAGTCTTGAATTCAAGGAAAAAGAATATGGAAAAAAAGGTTTGGATTTGGCAGACAAGATTTTAGCTTTAGATCCTAAATCATCAGTTGCTTATTATTTAAAAGGTTATGCCTATGAAATAATGCAAGATTATGATAAAGCTCTAGAAAATTATAATAAATCATTAGAATTGAAAGAAACTGCTGATATTTTAAATCAAATAGGTCATACTTATGATTTAATGGGAAAAAGTGATAAGGCACTAGAGTTTTATAAAAAAGCTGTTGGTTTGGATAAATCTAATCTTTCTGCAAATATGAATTTAGCTAGAAAGAATTACTCAGATGGTAAATTAAAAGAAGCTTTGGGTGGTTTTGAATATGTTTATAATAATAATTCAAATTCTAGAGTAAAGGCAGAAGCTGCATATATGTTAAGTCAAATTTATCTTTCAAAAGATTTTTATGATTTAGATAAGGCTGAAAAATATACTTTAGCTTCAAAAGCTTCTGATCCAAAATTTCCGACAGCATGAGTTGGACTTGGAAGTATATCTGCAATAAAAGCTTTAAATACTCAAGATGAGAAAATATTTGATAAAAATATTGGAGAAGCTTTAAAAGATTTTAATAAAGCTATTGAATTATATCCATATCATACTGATGCTCATTTACAAAAAGCAAGACTTCTATATATTTTAGGAGATGAAAAAGGAGCAGGTGAGGAATACAAAAGAGCATTAGATTCTGTTGAAAAAGATATTATATTAATGGAAAATGATAGAAATAGAATTAAAAAATTAATAGAAGATGAGATTAAATTTAGAAAAATTAAAATTTCTTCTTTATTAGAAAAAGCATTGATTGTTTTAACTCAACCTTCTGTTGTGAATGCAGGGTGTTGAAGAAGTGGTGGTGTTGTGATGTGTTCATCAAGAGCAGATGCAATTTGAAAGGTTCAAAGATCTAATCAAGGTCTTTCTTCTAATGATCCTCATTATTTTAACTGAAAAGGAACTTATGCTGTTTGTAATAATGGTTTAAGGATTGTTTGACCTACTTATACTTGTACAAAAACTACTGTTTATCATAATATTACAACTTTAAAGGATCAAACACATACAGATTGTCAGGATATAATTTGAGGTGATTGGAAAAAGTTTGATAATAAAAAAGAAGTTAGATATGGAAGCGGGATAAGAACAGTTGTTGATTATAGAAAAAAAGATGACAAAGTTACTAAAGATAAAAAAACTTATAGTTGTTCTGTTAAATCAAATACAACTAGTGAAAAAATTATTGACAAAGGTGAAAAGGTTGATTCAAGTTTAAGGAATGATAATAAAGCTGTAAAATATAAGACTAATTTTATTTGTAAACGAAGACAATTTAGAGATCTAAAGGGTAATGTTACTGACGATCCAACATATCCAGATGATGACGACCCAACCAATCCAGATGATCCAAATAAATGAATACCAACAGATCCTACTGGCAAGAAGAAAGAAACAGCATTAATCACATCAGATTTTATGTGATCTACAGATAAAATTCATTGGCATAATAATTTTGATAGATTAATTTTATTAAGAGATAAAAATGAACCTATTTATTTAAAAAGTTCAGGTGCTTGTAGTCAAGGAAGTAGTTTCTTTAAAGGATTTAAATTTAATCTTTTAGAGACAACTATATTAGGTAAAAAACAAAATAAAAAATATTTAGGTTATATAAAGAAAGAAAAAATTAATGACAAAAATATTGTTATGGAATTAAAACCAACAAACGATGCAAAACCAGAAGTAGTATTTAAACAAAAAGTTAAAGGGAATTATTGTAATAATGCAGATTCAAAAGAAAGAGAATTAAAGGTAAAGATTATTAAAATAAAAAGACAGGAGATTTAAGACTTGTTTTTTTATTAAAAAAAAATTAAAATTTTTTGTTTCATCATTTTTTATTTAAAAATTTACCACCAAAAACACCAATTTTTGTTCTTTTAATTGAAAAGGCTAAACCATAATCTTCTAAAATTTCATAGGCAAGTTTTTCTGCTAAAGTTCGCATATAGGTTCCACTTGAAACTGTAGCCTGAATTTTAACTAAAATAAATAGCCCATCATCGTTCACTTTTTGAAAATTTTTCTTTCAAAGTTTTGTAACTTCTTCGCGTCGAAAATCTTTTCCCAAAGCTTTTGATTCATCAGTTACTTTTTTTGGTTTTGCAATTTTTTCCAAAATTTGTTTTTCTAAAAATTCTGCTTTAATTTTTTTTGTAGATAAAAGTTTTAAATCATAAATTTCTGATTTTTTTCTTGGAATTTCGATTTCATTCAATCTTCCTTCCAAAGCTCACAAAAACAAAGGTTTGTTTTGAACTGTTCGCGAAGAAAATACCGGATACTCCAAATCGATTTCCCCAATATATTTTTTCAATTTTTGGTTGAATCATTTTTTATCAAAACCAGTTGTTCTTCAGCCTGGATTTAATTCAGAAAGACCTAAAATATCTTTTGTATCAGATTTAAAACCAAGCAGAATTTCAAATTCATATTCTTTATCAAGGTTTAAAAATTTATCTCTTTCTTTACAGGTTTCTCCAACTAAAATTAATAATTTTCCTTCAGCCATAGGGTCTAATCTTCCTGCATAGGCAAATTTTTCATTTTGAAATTTTGGATTTTCATCTTTAAAATTCTCTACAACTTCTAAAGGTGTTTCTCCGACTTCTTTTCATAAGGTTAAATATCCTTTGTAGTCAGAGCATTTTTTTGGATTTTTACAAGAATTATTTTTTTTAATTTTATTTTTTAACATTTTCTAAATATTATTTATTTATTTCTTTGTACATTTCTTTAAGTTCCATAATAATTTTTTCTATTTCTAGAATTTCTTTTTTTATTTTTTTAACTTCTTTTTTATTATTTTCAAGCTCGGCTTGGGTAAGTTCAGATTCTAGCATTTGTTTGAGTGTTTGGAATTCTTGAATTTTATTTTTTGTTTTATTTCTTTTAAAATCGATAATTTCTTTTTTTAGAATTTGAAATTCTTTTTTGAAAAATATTTTTGAAATTATTCATTCAAATAAAAAATATAGAGCTGGTCCTAAAATATAATAGTGAATTTCGTAAAATGTTTGTTCTCCATAATTTAGATAAGTTAAAATGGTAAAAATTATTGAAATTTTTAAATCAGCTCATAATAATTCTTTAATTAAATTATCATTTTCTTCAGCAATTATTTTTTTATAAAAATTTAAACTAATTACTGAAATTAAAATAGAAAATATTAATAAATCAAAAATTGGATTGATTAAGATAATATTAAAAGGTATTTCCATATAAAAAATATTATAACATATTTTAAAAAATATGTTATAATTCTTTTTGAGCTCTCGTAGTTTAATGGATAGAACAACAGTCTTCGGAACTGTTGGTGTGGGTTCGATTCCTGCCGAGAGCACTTTTTTATAAACAAAGATTAAAAAAATTATTTTAAAAAAACTTAAATAATACATATTATTTAAGTTTTTTATCTTTTATTTTTTTTTAATTAAGCTCCACAACCACCTGCACTATTGTTGTTTCCGTTATTTTCAGAACCAAAACCTGGAGCTGGTGTTGTTGTATCTAATTTTTCTTTGCATTCTTTTGGTGGATTTTTGAAAGCAGAACAGATAGCTTTAAAAATTGAGTTAGCATCTCGTCCAATTCCTTCAACTTTTTGTCCGTTAATAACTAATGTTGGAGAACCTTTTACATTATATTTTTCATTCAAATCATTTTGAACCATAAATTTAGGATACCTTCCATTTAATCATTTTTCTTGATTATTTAAGTTTTCTGTTACAGCATATTTTTTGTCAGCTTCTTTTTCACAAGCTTCAATTTTTTTCATATCAATTCCTGTTTTTTGAATACAATTTTTTGTATCTCCTTTTTTCAAGAAACAAGTTAAATAGTCATTAAACTTATCTTTTTGTGTTTCTTGAATACAGTATTGCAATAAATTTTCTTGTCCTTCTCCTTGACCAGGGTGCATAACATAATTTACAAATTCAACTTTAGAATCAATTTTATCTCCTAATTTTTCTATAGCTGGTAAATAACCTTTTTCTGTTTGTGTTCCAAAAGGACAGTGTGACATAACAAATAATTCAACTTTTGGTTTGTCAGTTTTAGTATTTACAGTTTTTGCTGCTTCTGCTTTTTTCATTGCTTTTTCAATTTCGTTGATATCAGCAATTTTTTGATAGAATATTTTTCCATCTTTTGATGAATATAATGTATCTTTTTGACCTTTAATTTCTAATTCAATTTCTGAAATTGGTCCAGCATTTTTAACATTTGAAATACTTACTTTAGCTTGATTTTGTAATAAATATTTTTCAATATTTTTTTGGGCGATATTTTTATCTACCAATTCAGCATTTGGAGTTTTTGGTAATAAAAATCCAATTGCTAACCCAGCAAGCAATGCTACGATTCCTACTGTGTATAATGTATTTTGATTATTGTTCATAACTTTTATATTATACCATTTTTTTATTTTTTTAAAACTTTACATTTTATTTTAAATATGTTTAAATTTCAGTAGTATGATAAAGAGTGATTATTATGAAAAGACGGAATTAAAGCATATAGTAACTTTTTCAGAAATCATTGAATTTTTAAAAGAATTAAAGCAAAACAATATTTCTATTGATGAAAAAACAGACATAATTCATTTATTTGTTGAAGATAGATATGAAAAATTAAAACCTATTTCTACTTATCAAAAAGATATAGTTTTGGCTTCAAAAAGAGAACTGGCAAGATTTCTGTCATCAGATACGGTGGTTAAAAAATATCGAGGAAATATTGGTTTTTCTTTGGGCGACGACCTAGAAATTTATATGATTTTATTAAGTTTTTTAGATATGGTTTATAGTAAATTTCCTGATATTGATTGAAATAAAAATATTTTGAAAAAAATCCTTTTTGATGTTATTGATAAATATTTTGAAGGAGAACGGGAAACAGATATTGATGGAAATTATTTAGATATCTCAAAATTTAAACATAGTGGTTTGAAAAATAGAACAATGAATATTATTTTGCTTCATAATTTATTAATTTTTTTGGGTATTGAGTCAAGAATTCAATTATTTATAGAAGACAGAAAAGAAGTTTTAAGAGTAAGTATTGTGAGATAGTTTTTTATGGAAAAGGTTGAAAAATTTAATGTTATAATTGGGTGATTTGCTTCGCAAAATTCCTGCTTTTTTGTGGTATAATTTTTTTATGACAATGCCAAAATTTTATGAAACTTTCATTCCTATTTTAGAGATTCTTTCTGTTGAGAAAGAACCGTTACATCATAGTGAGTTGAGAGAAAAAATTTCAAAAAAATATTTCTGAGATAATTTAACAGAAGAAGAAAAAAAAGAAAAAGTTAAAACAGGAAGAAGTTTAATTTCTGATAGGATTGGTTGAGGCGCTTATTATTTAAAAATGGGAAATTTTGTGTATCAGCCTAAAAAAGGTTATTTTATGATTACAGAAAAAGGAAGAGATTGAATAAAAAAGAATAAAAAATTAGATTTTGATATTTTAAAAAATGATCCAGACTATATTGAATATAAAAAAAATGTTGAAAAAAATAAAAAAGTAGAAAAAGAAATTGATAGTGATAATAATTTTAATAATGAGATTACAAAACCAATTGAAAAAGTTAGAAGTGGTATTCAAGAATTAGAGTTTGAATTAAAAAGAGATGTGTTAGAAAAATTAAAAACAACAAATCCATATTATTTTGAAAAGATAATATTAAAATTGTTTAAGAAAATGGGGTATGGTGATTTTGAAACAACAAAGAAAAGTGGTGATGGTGGAATAGATGGAATTATTAAACAAGATGCTTTAGGGATTGATAAAATTTATACGCAAGCAAAAAGATATACAACAAACAATGTTGGAGAAAGAGATATAAGGAATTTTAAGGGGGCAATGGATGACGGAGAAGTTGATAAGGGGATTTTTGTAACTACTTCTGATTTTGACGAGAAAGCAAAAGAGAGCGCAAAAAATTCGAGGAATAAAATTATTTTGATAAATGGAAAAAAGTTGGCAGATTTAATGGTAAAATATGAGTTAGGGATTGAAAGCAGGGAAAAATATTTAATTAAACAAATTGACGAAGATTTCTTTTTGGATGATGATGAATAAAAATATTGTAGGAATTTTGCGAAGCAAAATTCCTGTTTTTTTTATTTTATTATTTTTCACAATTTCCTTCATATGGAGGAAATTGTGAAAAATGATATTTGAGTGTAGGGGAGAAAAAAGTGGTGGTGAATTTTTTCTAAAAATTCATTTTTTTGTTATAATGTAAGAATGAAATTTAGTTATAATTGATTACAAAAATTTTTCGATGAAAAATTGCCAGAGCCAGAAGTTTTGGCGGAGAAGTTAGGAATTCACTCTTTTGAATTAGATGGGATTGAAAAAACAGAAAATGGAGATACACTTTTGGATTTGGATATTTTGCCAAACCGAAGTTCAGACTCTTATTCTTATCAGGGAATTGTTTGAGAAATTGCGGCAAATTTTAATTTGAAGCCAAAAAATTTAATTCCAGATTTCCAGGGAGATGAAAATCTTGATGTGAATGATTTTATAAATTTGGAAGTTCAATCGGACAAGGTAAAAAGAGCAACTAAAAGGATTGCTGTTGATGTTGAAATTAAAGAAAGTCCCGAATGGTTAAAAAATCTTTTGGAAAGTATTGGTCAAAGGTCCATTAATAATGTGGTTGATATTACAAATTATGTGATGTGAATGACTGGTCAGCCAGTTCATGCCTTTGATTTTGACAAATTGGCTGGTGGGGAAAAGAAAGATATTTTTATCCGTCCAGCAAAAAATGGTGAAAAAGTTGTTGATTTGAGTGGCGACGAGCACGAGCTTGATGAAACAATGCTTGTAATTGCGGATAGTGAAAAAGCTTTGGATATTGCTGGGGTGAAAGGTGGAGCAGTTTCAGGAGTTGATGAAAATACTAAAAGAGTGATTTTGTCAGCAGTGAATTTTGATTTTCAAAATATCCGAAATACTTCAAAAAAAATAAAGTTGCGAACTGATGCTTCAGCGAGGTATGAAAATGAAGTGCCACTTTGTCGTTTGGATGACGCGGTAAATTTGTTTGCCGATTTAATAAAAGAATTGGTCGGAGCGAAAGTTTCTCATAATCTTATTGATACAAATCCTTTTAATTTTGATGAGAAAAAAATAATTGAATTGCCATCCGAAAAATTAAATTCTGTTTTAGGAGCGGAGGTTGAGAGCGAAAAAGTTTTGGAAATTTTGAATTCTTTGAATATAAAAACAAAATTTGATGGAGAAAAATATGTTTCAGAAATTCCTTGTGATAGGTTGGATTTGAATATTCCTGCGGATTTGATTGAGGAAGTTGGGCGAATTATTGGTTATGATAATTTGCCAGCTGAAATGCCGAGCGAAAAATTTAATATTCCAGAGCAGTCAAAATTCAAAAAAAATTTTTATAAGGTTTTGGATTTACTAACTTCACTTGGATTTTACGAGGTTCAAACTCGGGCTTTGTCAAAAAAAGGAGTGATTGAGTTGGCAAACCCTTACACTTCCGAACTTTCATTTGTGCGAGATAATTTGTTAGATAAATTGCGAGAAAGGGTAGAGAAGGAATTTGTGAATATGTCAGAGCCAAAACTTTTTGAGGTTGGAAAAATTTTTACTGGATACGAAACAGGTGAACCAGATAAAATTGTGGCCGAACATTGGTCCTTTGCTGGAATGATTGGTAGAAAAAAAATAAAGGAAAAACAAAAAGAAGATTTGTTTTATAGAACAAAGGGTTATTTGGAAAAAGTTTTTGAAATTTTGTCAGTGAAAAATATTGAATGAAAGGAAGGACAGGGAGAAATTTTGGCTGAACTTTGAGCTCAGGGAGAAAAGATTGGAGAAGTTGGAGTGAATTTTTGGGAAATAAATTTTGAGAGATTGATTCAAAATATTGATGAGTCCGTGAATTACAAAGTGGTTTCAAAATTTCCAAAAATGGAGCGCGATGTGGCCTTTTGAGTTCCTGAAGATTTTAAGGTGGCTGAAGCCGAAGAAATTTTGAAATCTCAAAATCTGGAAAATTTGGTTTCAATGGAAATTTTTGATATTTACAAAGATAAAGAAAATGGACGAAAATCTTTTGCTTTTAAATTTATTTTCCAGTCAAACGAAAGAACTTTGACTGATGAGGAAGTGAATGGGGAAATGGAAAAAATTTATGGAATTTTAAGAGAGAAAGGTTTTGAAACGAGATAAAAAATGGTAGGGTGAGAGTTGAAAAACTGGCTGAATTTTGGTTTGAAAAAAAATGAGCGACGAAGTCGCTCAGTTTTTCAAACCAAAATTCAGCCAGTTTTTCTTCCTATGATAAATCATAAAAAATTTTTCCATTTTTTTAAAAAAATGATAAAATGAAAATATGAAATATATTTTTGTTTTGGGTGGGGTTATGTCAGGAGTGGGTAAAGGAATCACTGCTTCTTCAATAGCTAAAATTTTACAATTTCAAGGTTTAAAGGTAACAGCAGTTAAAATTGATCCTTATGTAAATGTTGATGCGGGAACTATGAATCCAACAGAGCACGGAGAAACTTTTGTTTTAGAAGATGGTTATGAAACAGACCAAGATATGGGGAATTATGAAAGATTTTTAAACCAATCTTTGCCGTCTTTAAATTATATGACTACTGGTTCAATTTATTTAAAAGTGATTCAGGACGAGAGGGCTTTGAAATATAAAGGAAAAACTGTGGATGTAGTTCCAGATATTCCTCTAGCAGTTATTTCTCAAATTAAAAAAGCGGGTAAAAAAGCAAAAGCAGATATTGTGATTGTGGAAATTGGTGGAACTTTAGGGGAATATCAAAATATTCTTTTTATTGAAGCTTTTCGAATTTTAAAGATGCAAAATCCAAAAAATGTGGTTTCAGTTTTGGTTTCATATCTTCCGATTCCAAACAAAATTGGAGAAATGAAATCAAAACCAACGCAAAATGCGGTTAAAATAATGCGAGAAACTGGTGGTTTTTCTCCAGATATTATTGTGGGTCGTTCGGAAAAAGAAATTGATGATAAAAGAAAAGAAAAAATTGCTTTTTATTCAAATTTAGAAAAAGAAGCAATTATTTCAGCTCCAGATATTGATTCTATTTATGATTTACCAAATGTTTTTTTGGAACAAAATTTAGATAAAGTTTTGTTGAAAAAATTAAAAATAAAAAAATCTCGAGAAGACAAAAAAGCCTTGAAAGAATGGAAAAATTTTATCCAAAAGAAAAATAAAATCAAGAATACAAAAAAGGAAAGTAAAATTGCAGTAGTAGGAAAATATTTTGATTCGGGAGAATATGTTTTGTCAGATGCTTATATTTCTGTTTTAGAAGCTTTAAAATATGCTTCATACAATAATAATGTTTCTTTGAAAATTGATTGGATAAATTCAAAAAAATACGAAGAAAAAGACTGAGAAAAAAATATTAAAGAGTTAAAAAAATATGATGGGGTTTTGATTCCAGGAGGTTTTGGAACTACAGGTATTGAAGGAAAAATTCGAGTAATTGAATTTGTGAGAAAAAATAAAATTCCTTTTTTCGGAATTTGTTATGGATTGCAATTGGCTGTGGTTGAATTTGCTCGTAATGTTTTGGGAATAAAAGATGCTACTTCTGTTGAGATAAATCCAAAATCAAAAAATAAAGTGGTGGATATATTACCCGAACAAAAAGAAAAATTAAAAAAAGGTGATTATGGGGGAAGTATGAGGTTGGGACTTTATCCAGCTTTGGTAAAAAAGAATACTTTGGCTTCAAAAATTTACAAAAAGAATGAAATTTTTGAGCGCCATCGTCATAGATATGAAGTAAATCCAGATTTTGTTGAGAGTTTAGAAAAAGCTGGTTTGGTTATTTCTGCTACTTCACCAGATGGAAAATTAGTGGAAATTGTTGAGCTTCCTCAAAAAAAACATCCATTTTTTGTGGCAACACAATTTCACCCAGAACTTCAAGCTCGACCATTAAAAAACCATCCAATTTTTGATGAGTTTGTGAAAAAAACTATAAAAAATAGATTGGAAGAAAAAAACTAAATTTTTGGACTGAAAAAGACGGTGACTTTGTCGCCTGCTTTTTTAGTCTAAAAATTTAGTTTTTTTTTAACTATTTTTTTTAGAAAATCTATAAAATATGATAAAATTAAAAAATGTTATCAAGAAGAGAATTGCGAGAAATAATTTTGACTGCTTTAAATTATTTTTTTGCTCAAAAAGAAGAGAGTGAAAAATTTGAAGAGGAAGATGTTTTAAACTATGCTGTGGAAGTTTATTTGGAAAATAAAGAAAAAGAAATTACTCCAGAGCAAATGAAATTTGTAAAAAAAATCTTTCAAGGTATTTTGAATAAAAAAGAAGAGTTAGATGAAAAAATTTCAAAATATGTAAAAAGTTTAGATACTTTAATGGATGTGAATTTGAATATTTTAAGATTGGCGTTTTATGAAATTGATTTTGTGGAAGATATTCCAGATTCTGTTTCGGCCAACGAAGCTATAAATTTGGTGAAAAAATATAATCCAGAAACTGGCTCTCATAAGTTAATTGCCGGGGTAGTTGGAGCCTATTTAAGAGATAAAGTTAAACAAGAATAAAAAAAATGATAATGTCTAAAAATAGGATTAGAAAAAGTTTGGTTAAATATGCCAATGAAAAAAGAAGAAAAATCAATGAATTATTTTTTAAAAATAAAAAAGGTGATTATGGTGAAGGAGATAAATTTCTTGGTGTAAGTGGTTTGGAGGTTCAAAAGCTAGCAAAAGAATTCGAAAATCTGTCCTTG
>Ga0256843_1002045_pt1 | contig 15105 bp, 13 predicted proteins | sample AlvinellametaG_FD_191572 | JGI IMG/M metagenome (GOLD analysis project Ga0256843, IMG submission 191572) | Pompeii worm associated microbial communities from hydrothermal vent at the East Pacific Rise, Pacific Ocean - Alvinella | ecosystem: Host-associated > Annelida > Integument > Unclassified ... | reverse complement strand
AGGTTGTAACTAGCGGACTTGATAATATATTTTTAGCAAATATTCCAGTAGGAGTAGTATCTCAAGTTTTTACTAGAAGCACTTATAAGACAGCAATTATAAAGACTTACGCAGATGTTTTGCATCCTAACTATTTCTATTTAGTAAAGAAAGTTCCAGTTCAAATATATGATGCAAATAGCACACAAGAGATAATAATGGAGAGTGAGGATAATAAAAGTAAAGATAAGGTCAAGAAAAGACATTAATTTTTTATTAATATTATTGTGATATTATATTATAATAAAATATGGAAAGTAATTTAAAATGAGAAATAAAAGCTCTTCATCTTGTATTAGTAATTATATTGCAATAGCATTTTTACCTACTATCTTTTTTATAGGTATAGTATTGGGCTTTTTGGGAGTTATTGCTTTAAAAGTTGAATTACACTCACTAGTTATTATCGCTTTTATATATATAATATTTCTCTTTTTTATAAAGCATAATGCAAATTATGTAATTTGTAAAATGAGAAATGAGAGTATTGAACTTCAAAAGAGCCTTCAAAAAGCCATATATGATAACTCACTTACAATTGGAGATAAAACAAAATCTACTATTAATATTGAGGATTTTGTAAATGAGTATTATAAGAGTTTTAGAAATGATAATTTTGCTACAGTAGCTTCTTCTCTATTTCCAATGCTTGGTATTTTGGGAACATTTACAGCAATTGCAATTTCTATGCCAGATTTCTCAATTACCGATACAGATACATTAGATAAACAGATTTCTATTCTTTTAAGTGGGATTGGGACAGCTTTTTACGCCTCTATATTTGGTATTTTTCTCTCAATTGTCTGGATATATTTTGAAAAGAGGGGACTTTCTAAATTTGATAGTGATAAGTTATATTTAGAGAGTCTCTATAAAGATTATATTTGGAGTGATAGTGAATTAAAAAAACATGAACATATTCAATATAACTTAAGAGATGAGAGACTTGTATCTTTGTTAAAAGAGACATTTAGTTTAGAGTTTATTGAAAAGTTAAATGATAGACACATGGAGAATTTTAAAACTGTAATGGAGCAGACAAATAAAAACTTTACAAATGTCTCTACTCATTTAAAATTGGTATTAGAAGAGTTAAAAGAGACTATATCTACAGCAAATAGAGCACAAAATGCACTTGAGGCAAACGATAGAATTGAGAAGAATATTCAAAAGTTTATTAGTGTAGCAGATAAACTACAAAACTCTTTAGATAGGTTTGAAAAGATTAGATATAGATTATGAAAAAGCAGACTACTACTCAAAGCAGTAATTTTTGGATCTCCTATGCTGATTTAATGGCGGGTTTGCTATTTGTCTTTATTCTTTTGATTGGTGCAATTATTGTAAAGTCTTCTATATTAAAAAAGAGCCTAGAGGATAAATCTCAAATCCTAGAGCAAAAATCTCTTGCAATATCTCAAAAAGATAAAATAATAGCAGAGCTCCAAGAGCTTTTAAAAAAGCAAGAGAGAACTCTTCAAGAGAGTAATCAACAGATAATTATTTTAAGTTCTAAATTAAAAGAGAGAGAGGAGAATTTGACTAAACTAAATAGTGCTTTTTTAGATAAGTTAAAAGAAGAGAGTGAGTATAAAGAGCAGATTGTAATCTTAACAGATGAGTTAAATCGAACAGCTAATAATTTGGCTAAAGTTAGTGAGTTATTAAATAGTAAAGAAGCAAAATATTCAAAACTATTAGAGAGATTTCAGGCTCAAAGGGAAAAGATTAAATATTTAACTGGAATAAAATTAAAAGTTATTGCAAAATTAAAAGAGGCACTTGGGGATAAGATAAATATAGATAAGAGGAGTGGAACTCTTAGACTCTCTTCTAATATTCTTTTCGATAAGGGTTCAGCTACTTTAAAAGATGGAGCAAAGAGTGAACTAAAATCTCTTTTTATAGATTATATAGAGACTCTTATTTCAGATGATGATATTAGAAAGTATTTAGATTTAATTGTAATAGAGGGGCATACAGATAGTGATGGTAGTTTTATGTATAATTTAGAGTTATCTCAAAAGAGAGCCTATGCTGTAATGAACTATTTACTTAGTTTAGACTATGTTAAAAAGCACAATATCAAAGATAAATTAGTTGCTAGTGGTAGATCATATTTAGATCCAATTTTAGTAAATGGTTTAGAAGATAAAGATGCTTCAAGAAGAATAGAGATTAAGTTTAGACTAAAAAACCAAGAGGCTATGGAGGAGATAGAGAAAATATTAGATGAAAATTAAATTATAAAATTAACTATAGACCTATCAATACATTTCTCTCAATTTTTTTAGATACAATTTTAAAAAATTTTTTCATAAGTTATAAAGGATAGGTTTTGAAAGAGAGATACCCTACTAAAAAGATATTTGTTGGAGATGTAGCAGTTGGTGGAGACGCTCCAATATCTATTCAATCCATGACATTTAGTGATACTAGCGATGTAAAATCGACAGTAGAACAGATAAATAGACTCCACTTTGCTGGGGCAGATATGGTTAGAGTTGCTGTGCCAAATATGCAATCTGCCATAGCCCTAAAAGAGATAAAAGAGCAGATATCTTTGCCTTTAATTGCAGATATACATTTTAATTATAAGTTAGCACTTGAAGCTAGTCGGTGGGTAGATTGTATTCGTTTTAATCCTGGTAATATTGGAGAGAAGGGAAGAATAAAGGAGATAGTAAAGGCATGTAAGGAGAGAAATTTACCAATTAGAGTAGGAGTTAATGCTGGTAGCTTAGAAAAGGAGTTTGAGTTAAAATATGGAGCAACTGCAAAAGGAATGGTAGCTAGTGCTGAGTATAATATTAAATTTTTAGAAGATTTAGATTTTACAGACATAAAGGTATCTCTAAAAGCTAGTGATGTAGAAAGAACAGTAGAGGCATATAGAATGCTTAGACCAAGAAACAACTATCCATTTCATCTTGGAGTAACAGAAGCTGGGACTATATTTCATGCAACGATAAAATCAGCTATTGGGCTTGGGGCTCTACTTTTAGATGGAATTGGAGATACTATGAGAGTCTCAATTACGGGGGAGTTAGAAGAGGAGATTAGAGTTGCAAAGGCTATTTTAAAAGATAGCGGAAGATTAAAAGAGGGGGTAAATATTATATCTTGTCCAACTTGTGGAAGAATTGAAGCTGATTTAGTAAAAGCAGTAGCAGAAGTAGAAGAGAAAATTTCTCATATAAAAGAGCCAATTGATGTCTCTATTATGGGGTGTGCTGTAAATGCTATTGGAGAGGCAAAACATGCAGATGTAGCAATTGCTTTTGGAAAGGAGAGTGGACTTATTATGGTAAAAGGTGAGATTGTAGCAAAACTTCCAGAAAGAGAGTTGGTAGATAGATTTGTTTTAGAAGTTGAAAAATATGTAAGTGCTTTGGAGTAATATATTTTGAATGATAGTTTATATAATATAAATATAGAAAGGGCAGTTTTATCTGCTATTATATTTGATCCAGAAATATTTGAAGATATATGGCTTAAGCTAAAGCCTAAAGATTTCTATCTTCCTTTTCACCAATATCTATTTGAGGCAATGGAGGAGTTAAATAAGGAAGATAAACCAATAGATGAAGAGTTTTTAAGAGCAAAACTGCAAAAGCAGAAACGTTTTGATGAGGTAGCTATGTTAGAGGTTTTAGCTACCAATCCAATATCAAATACAGATGCTTATGTAGAAGAGATTAAAGCTCGCTCTACAAAGAGATCTTTAGCTACCCTTGCTACGACAATAAAGCAGTTAATTATTGAGGAGGATTTGCCAACTGATGATGTTGTAAATCAGATTGAAAAGAGGCTCTATGAGATAACTCAAGATAGTATGGTAAAAGATTTTAGAGACTCAAAAGATATAACCTTTTCTGTAATACATGAGATAGAGAGATTAAAGGCTCTTGGTAATAGTAGATTAGTTGGAATTGATACTGGATTTAAGAGTCTAAACAAAAAGATTAATGGTTTTGGAAAGGGAGATTTAATTATAATTGCTGCAAGACCAGCGATGGGTAAGTGCTTAAGTAAGGGAACAAAGGTATTGATGTATTCAGGAGAGCTTAAAAAGGTAGAGGATATAAGAGTAGGAGATTTTTTGATGGGTGATGATTCTACTCCTAGAAGAGTTCTATCTTTAGCTCGTGGGCGTGAAGAGATGTATTGGATTAGACAAGATGAGGGGATAGATTATCGTGTAAATAAGTCTCATATTTTATCTCTAAAGCGTTCAAGAAATGAAGGGAAATACAAAGATATAGATATTTTAAATATATCAGTTGAGGAGTATATAAAAAAATCTGATGAATTTAAAAGTAATTATAAGGGTTATAAGGTTGCAGTCGAATTTTCAGAGCAGAAGTTAGAGATTGAGCCATATTTTTTAGGATTATGGTTGGGTAATGGAGATTCTAATTTTCAAAATAAATTGAAAGATTTTAATCTTTTAAATAATAAACATATTCCACAAAAGTATTTAATAAATAGTAGAGAAAATCGCTTAAAACTTTTGGCTGGATTGGTAGATAGTAGTGGATATTATGATAATAAACGTCATGTAATAGAGATTACGCAAAAATCAAAAAAATTAGCTGAACAAATTAAGTTTTTAGTAGATAGTTTAGGTTTTAGGTGTTCTTTGAAATCTAAAGTAGCTAAAATAAAAAGTAGAAGTTATGAGTGTGAAGTCTATCATATTTGTATTATGGGTTATTTTGATATAATTCCTACAAAAGTAGTAAGAAAACAGATTAGACCATCTATCTCTAAAAGAGACTATTTGCACACGGGAATAAAAGTGGAGTATGATGGGATAGATGATTATTATGGTTTTGAGATAGATGGAAATGGACTCTTTTTACTTGAAGATATGACAGTAACACACAATACCTCTTTTGTGTTAAATATAGCCCATAAAGCACTACAAAGAGGAGAGGGAGTTGCATTTTTCTCTTTAGAGATGCCAGCAGAACAGTTAATGCTTAGAATGTTGTCTAGTCAAACATCTATACCTCTTCAGAAGTTGAGAGTTGGAGATTTGAATGATGAGGAGTGGAGTAGGTTGGCAGATGCTACAGATTCTATGGCTAAAAAGAAGCTCTTTGTAGATGATAGTGGATATGCTACGATTCATCATATTCGAAGTAAGCTTAGAAAATTAAAATCTAAACACCCAGAGATAACTATAGCAATAGTTGATTATCTTCAACTTATGAGTGGAGAGAGTAAAGAGGGGAGACAGCTTGTAATATCTGAGATTTCAAGAGGATTAAAGCAGTTAGCAAGAGAGTTGCAGATGCCAATTTTAGCTCTATCTCAACTAAATAGAAGTCTTGAGAGTCGAGAGAATAAGAGACCAATGCTTAGTGATTTAAGGGAGAGTGGTTCTATAGAGCAAGATGCAGATGTTGTTATGTTTGTCTATAGGGATTCTATATATAGAGAGGCAAGAGAGAAAGAGAAAGAGGAAAGAGAGAGAAATAAGGGTAATCTAAGTGTAACTCCTAGTAGTCAGAAAGATAGTAATAAAAAGACATCAGATATTGAAGATGAGGCAGAGATTATAATTGGTAAGCAAAGAAATGGACCAACTGGAGTAGTAAAATTGATATTTCATAAGATTTTTACTCGTTTTGTCGATAATGTAGAGATAGATTATGGGGTAGAGTCTGCTAAAGATTATAATAAAACTTCAACAGATGGTAGTAAAAAAGCCACAGAACAGTTATATATGCCACAAACATAATATTTAATGTTAAAACCTCCAAAACTTTTAATATCTAAAAGGGATTATCTTATACTCTTTCTTCTCTTTTTTATAGTTTTATCTATTAGATTTTTATTGATGTATAAGAATTATAAAGATTTTTTGGAAAAGGAATTCTATTTTACAGATGCTAAAGTATTAAATATCTATTCTAAGGGTAGATATGGAGATCTTAAGCTATATAGTAGTAGTTTAGATTTTAAATTTTTTAGTAGAGTTTATAGAGATTTAGAGTTAGGAGTTGGAGATATTGTTAGAGTAAAACTCTATCCTAAGAGTTCAAAAATTAGTTTTATAGATTATTTGACTGCTATATATGTTAAATCTAAAATTATTTCAAAAAAGAGCTCTTCTCAAGGTTTTAGGAATTTTTTACTAAAAGAGATATCCTCTCAGCATCAAAATATGTATATTATAGAGTTTTATCAAGCAATCTTTTTAGCAAATCCAATCTCAAAAGATTTTAGAGAGGTTGTATCTGCTTTAGGAGTCTCTCACCTAATTGCACTTAGTGGGTTTCATTTGGGAATTCTCTTTGGATTTCTCTTTTTTACTCTAAATTTAATTTATAAAAGGTTTCAGCAGAGATTCTTTCCATATAGGTATAATCTAGTAGATATTGGATTAATTTCTATATCTATTTTAGGGCTATTTTTGTATATAACAGACTCTCCTCCATCTCTACTTAGAGCCTATATTATGTTTATTATTGGGTGGTTGATTTTAATATTAGGTTTAGAGGTAAACTCTTTTGAGTTATTACTAGTTGTAGTAGTGGTAGTTTTAACTATTTTTCCAAAGCTTTTATTCTCAATAGCTTTTTGGTTATCTATAGCTGGAGTTTTTTATATATTTTTAATATTAAAATATATAGACATAAAAAATAGATACTTTTTGGCTATAGTTGTTTCAATATTGATATTTATCTTTATGTTACCAATTACTCATCTAATATTTCCAACCATCTCCAAAGCTCAATTGATATCTCCAATACTCTCTATAGTATTTAGTATTTTTTATCCTTTATCTATTATTTTACATCTATTTAATGTTGGATATATTTTTGATGAGCCTTTAATCTGGTTGTTTAATTTGGATATAAAAAGTGATATGTTCTATTTACCACTAACTTTTGGAATATTTTTTATAGCACTCTCTTTTGGTGCAATATTTAATAGATGGCTATTTTATTTTCTGTTACTATTTAGTGTTGGATTTAGTATATATATTTTTATCTTTTTTTGATATTATTAGGTAAAAAAAGGATTAGAGATTTTTAGAGACTATCTAGTTACACAAACATTAATTATAATAAATATAGCTATTTTTATCTTCTCTTTTATTGTTAGTGGTTTTACATTAGATTTAGAGACTCTATTGAACTTTGGAGCATCAAATGGTATTTTAGTTGTTATATATGGAGAGTTTTGGAGACTATTTAGTGCTATGTTTTTACACGGCAGTCTCTTGCATATTACTTTTAATATGTTATCTTTATGGTTTGTTGGCAGAGCAGTTGAGGGTTGGATTAGTAGATTTTCATATTTGGTTATCTATTTTAGTTCTGGTATTATTGGAGGATTAGTATCTATATATTTTCACCCAAATACAGTAGCAATTGGGGCTAGCGGTGCAATATTTGGTATATTTGGTGCAATGGGTGGGTTTGTATTTGCAAATAGAGAACGTCTTATATATCTTGAGAATTTTTTAAAAGAGTTTGGTGTAATTTTATTATTAAATTTTTTAATTGGTGTAGTATTTGATAGTATAGATCTCTCTGCACATATTGGAGGTTTAATTGTTGGGTTTATTGGTGGTTTAATGGTTGGAATTTCTAAGAGATTGATTTTTATATATTTAATTGGTTCAATAGTTTTTGCTATTTTGTTTTATAGATATTTAGAATCTATATTTTATGGAATAAATCCAATATTAAATTAATTTTTAACATAAAAAATAGTAATATTAATTGAATATCGTTATAAAAAGGATTAATTATGAGTGGAAAAATTATATGGATATTTTTGGGAACTGCTGTTATTGGAACACTTTTTGCAAGTGATAATATTGAGAGAAATGGAAATGTGAATGTTAATGTAATAGATAGAAAAGTTATTGTAAATGGAAAAGTTGTAAAGACAATTCCAAAGGGAGAACCAATTGATATAAATTTAGAGAATGGGGAGGTAAGAGTTGGAGGCAAAAAGGTAAATAGTTCTAATAGTAGAAATAATAGAATAGATGAGAGAGATGGTATTGGTGCAGATATTGGTAATATTGGGGCTAGTATTGATGGAGATAAGATTGGTGCAAATATTGGCAGAGATATTGGAGCAAAAATAGATGGGGATAGTATAAGTGCCAATGTTGGTGGAATTAGTGCCAGCATTGATGGTGATAAGATAAAAGCAAATATTGGAAGTATTATAAACTCTGCTATTAAAAGAAGAAAGGATAGAGGAGATAAAAAAGATGATAGTGATTTCTTTGATGGAGATGATTTTTTTAAATAAAAATATCATAAAAGGAAGTAAATGGAGATAGTTTTAGAAAATCCCTTAGATATGCATCTACATCTAAGGGATGAAGATATGTTAAGAGTAGTTGCACCTCTTAGTGCTAAGAGTTTTGTTGGAGGACTTATTATGCCAAATCTAGTGCCTCCTGTAACCTCAAAAGAGGAGTTAATCTCATATAAAAATAGAATTAAAGAGGCGATTGGGGATAATAATTTTACTCCATATATGACTCTCTTTTTTAAATCAGACTACACAAAAGAGTTTTTAAGTGATATTAGAGATAATTTAACAGCAATCAAACTATATCCTGCTGGAATTACAACAAATTCAGAGGGTGGTGTTAGTGGATTTGATTTAGATGAGATTGGAGATACACTTGATGCTATGAGTAATTTAAATATCCCTTTATGTGTGCATGGGGAGACAAATGGTTTTGTTATGGATAGAGAAGCAGAGTTTGGAGCAATCTATGAGCTACTAGCTTCAAATTTTCCAAATCTAAAAATTATTATGGAGCATATTACCACAGCAAGTAGTGTAGAGCTTTTAGATATCTATGATAATCTATATGCTACTATAACTCTTCACCATCTACTAATAACACTAGATGATGTAGCTGGTGGAATGTTGAACCCTCATCTATTTTGTAAACCAATAGCAAAGAGATATGAGGATAGAGAAGCCCTAAGAGAGGTGGCTCTTTGGACTCACCCAAAGGTTATGTTTGGTTCAGACTCTGCTCCTCACCCTCAACATGCAAAAGAGGCACATTTCTGTTCTGCTGGAGTATTTACAGCCCCAATTGCCCTACAACTTCTAACAGAACTCTTTTTAGAGAACTCCTCAATTGAGAATCTACAAAAGTTTATATCTACTAATGCACAAAATATCTATGAGAATTTAGAGTTTAGTCCAAAAGAGGTGATATTAGAGGAGAGAGAGTTTAAAATTCCTAACTCTTATGGGAGTGTTGTTCCTATGTTTGATGGGAAGAGTATTAAATTTTCAATAAAAGAGATAAGATGATAGCAAAAGGTGTTGAGGATTTAATTGGAGAGACTCCTCTTATTAGGCTAAATAGGGTCTCTGAGATTTCTGGGGCTACTATTTTGGGAAAGTGTGAGTTTTTAAATCCCACCTCATCAGTTAAAGATAGAATTGCAAAGAGTATGATAGATGAGGCACTAAGAAGTGGAGAAATTACTAAAGATAGAGTAATAATTGAACCAACAAGTGGAAATACAGGGATTGCTTTGGCTAGTATTTGTGCCTCTAAGGGGTTAAAGCTTATCTTAACAATGCCAGAGTCCATGAGCATTGAGAGACAAAAGCTATTAAGGTTTTTAGGGGCTGAGATTGTTTTAACTCCTGCTAATTTGGCTATGGATGGAGCAATAGCTAAGGCTTTAGAGTTAGCCAAAGAGTTAAATGGGGTAGTATTACAGCAGTTTGAAAATCCATCTAACCCAAAAGCACACATAAAGACTGCAAATGAGATTTTAGCAGATTTAAAGGAGATTGACTATTTTGTAGCTGGGGTTGGAACTGGTGGGACTCTAACAGGTGTTGGAGAGGTTTTAAAGAGAAGTATTTCTAATATTAAAATTGTAGCAGTTGAGCCAAAAACTTCAGCAGTTCTATCTGGAGAGAAAAAGGGTAGCCACAATATCCAAGGAATTGGAGGTGGATTAATCCCTAAAGTTTTAAATACCTCTTTATATGGGGAGGTTATAAAGGTTTCAGATAGTAGTGCTTATGATATGGCAAGAGATTTAGCTAAGAGTGAGGGGCTTTTAGTTGGGATTTCTAGTGGGGCAAATGTCTATGCTACATTAGAGATTGCAAAAAGACCAGAAAATAGAGGTAAAACCTTTGTAACCATTCTGTGTGATACAGCAGAGAGATATCTCACAACAGAGCTTTTTGATATATGAGGTTTTTAGAGACCATAAGGGTAGAAGATGGCAGAGTCCATAACCTTAAATGGCATAATTTGAGATTAAATAGCACAAGAAGAGATTTTTTTGAAAATATCTCCTCTTTAGATTTAAAAGAGTTTATAAAAAATCCTCCAAAGAGTGGGTTATATAGATGTAGGGTTATATACTCTAAAGATATTGAGAGTGTTGAGTATATACCCTATATTCCTAAAATATTTAAGAGTTTTAAGATAGTAGATTCAGATATAAACTACTCATATAAATATTTAGATAGAAGAGAGTTAGATAGCCTAAGGGTAGATGGAGTTGATGAGGTTATAATTGAGAAAGATGGATATTTAAGAGATACAACCATTGCAAATATAGCCTTTTTTGATGGAAAGGAGTGGATAAGCCCCAAAGAACCTCTACTTAGAGGAACTTTTAGAGAAAAAATGGTATTTGAAAATAGGATTATTTTGAGAAATATAAAAAGTGATGATATAAAACACTTTTTAGGTTTTGCTTTAATGAATGCTATGATAGGATTTCAAGTTCAAAAAGATATTACTATAGATTTAAAAGATAGAGAGAGAATATGGTTTTAGAAAATTTACAAAATTTAGAGTTTAAAAATATTATGCAAGAGCATATATATAAGGTTGTTGAGTATCTACTTGATGAGAGTGAGGAGTTTGGTGTAGCTTGTGATATAGAATATGTAGATTTTAATCCAGCTCTTCCTGATGATATTCAAAAGACACTTCCAAATATAACGCTATTTATGTTGGCTAATTACACATTAGAGAGTGCATTTATTGATAAAAATAAATATTTAAAATTTGAAGCTGGATTTGGAGCAGAAAATATTGGAGCAATTGTTACAATTCCCCTTTTGGCTATTAAGCAGATATTTGTGGGAGAGTATCCAATATTGATAAATATAGCAGAACCCATAAAAGATGGTGAAGATAGTGGAGATATTGACTCTATGAGTATTCTTTTAAATAATCCTGAAAATGCTAAATTGCTTAAGAATAGAGGGAAGAGAGATTAACACTTCCCAGAAATAATTAGATTTACTACGTTATCTATAAATACATTATTTTTATTATCTTTTGAGTAAACAATATAGAATTTTCTGCTCATTGTAAATCCATAAATTCTAGCCTCATATAGTTCACCTCTAAAGACTTCTTCAGCTACTGCATGTTTGGAGATAATTGTAACTGTTGGTTGTGGATCTTCAGGGTTTGCTCTTTTTACACTCTGTAGGGCTGCTGTTGTATTGCTAACTTCAGAGATTACATTAAAACTTTTACAAGAGACTCCAAGCTCCTCAAACACATCTCCTAGCATTTTTCTAGTATGAGATCCCTCTTCTCTACATATCCATTTAAATTCATATAGCTCTTCTGTTCTTAAGACTTTTGGAATAGGGCTTTTGGAGATAATAACTAACTCATCATCAAACCACTCTCTATATATTAAATCCTCATCGAATAGAGGAACTTCAATAAGTCCTATATCAAATTTTTTATCCTTAATTCCTTCAATAATCTTTTCAGATACATCAATACTTAAATTTACATCATTTCCGATACTTTGGCTAATGGTATTTAGACACTCCCCAGGGATTACATAAGAGCCAATTGTAAATGATGCTCCAAGTCTGAAGGTTATTTGTTTATTAATGATTTTTAATATGTCCTTTTCAAGGCTATTTATACATTTTTCTAATCTTGTAGCAATTGAGTAGAACTCTTCACCCTCTGGTGTGAGTTTAATCCCATTTTTCTTTCTATCTATAATTTTAGCTTCTAAATAGTTTTCTATATATTTTATCTGTTGAGTTACAGCCGGTTGTGAGATTCCAAGTTTAGCTGAGGCTCTTGAAAAACTCCTTTCTCTTGCGACGGTTAAGAAAGTCTCTATTTTTACAAAATCTTTTAACATTTTAAACCCTTGTAATACTTAATTACAATTATTATATCAAATTATAATTAAAATTCTTTATAAGTAAGTCGAATATTTATAAAAAATAAATAATTAATGATTTATAATATTATTGTTATAATAAAGAAAACTAGGAAAAAACATAATAGGTATGATAGATTTATTAGATGGTTTAAATACACAACAACAAGAGGCAGTAAAACATATTGATGGACCGCTATTAATTTTAGCTGGTGCTGGAAGTGGAAAGACTAAAACAATAACTACAAGATTAGCTTATCTTATAAAAGAGGTAGGTATTAGTCCAGCTAATACATTGACACTTACATTTACGAACAAAGCTGCAAAGGAGATGGAGAGAAGGGCGTTATCTATGATTGGACATGATAGCTTGAACTTTAAACCTATGCTTTGCACTTTTCATAAGTTTGGTTTAATATTTTTAAAGAAATATATAGATAAGCTTGGTAGAGATAGAGACTTTAATATTATAGATACAGATGATAAAAAGAGGATTTTGAGAAAGATTATAAAAGATATAAAAATAGATTTAGATGTTGGTTTAATAGCATCTGAAATCTCTAAGTATAAGAATAATTTATTAACTCCAGAAGACTTATTCATAAAAAGTGATATAAAATTATTCGATAATATAGTAAATATTTATAAGATATATCAAGAGCAGATTATTTCTAATAATTTAGTCGATTTTGATGATTTATTGATGCTTCCATATTTAATTTTAAAAAATAGTGAAGATTTGAGAAGTAGAGTTAGTAAAAGATATTCATATATTATGGTTGATGAGTATCAAGATACAAATGAGCTTCAATTTAGGCTTCTAAAAATGTTGACATCTGAGCATAATAATTTATGTGTAGTAGGAGATGATGATCAGAGTATTTATGGTTGGAGAGGTGCGAATATTAATAATATATTAAACTTCACAAAGGAGTTTGAGGATAGTAAATTAATTAAATTGGAAGTAAATTATCGCTCTACATCTCAAATATTAAAAGTAGCAAATGAATTGATTGAAAATAATAAAAATAGAGTTGGCAAGACTTTAGTATCTCATAGAGGAGATGGAAGAGATGTTAGAGTTTTACACTCACGAAATGAGACTATTGAGGCACAAGTTATTGCAAAGGAGATAAAAGATTTAATTGCAAAAGGTGTTAGTGGAGGTGATATTGCGGTTTTATATAGGATAAATGCACTATCTCGTTCTCTTGAAGAGGTTTTTGTAAAAGAGGGATTAAAGTTTAGACTTGCTGGAGGAGTTAGATTTTATGAGAGAGCAGAGATTAAAGATTTAGTCTCATATTTTAGGGTTATATCTAATCCAGATGATGATTTTTCATTGGAGAGAATAATAAATAAACCAAGAAGAGGGATTGGAGAGGTATCTATTAAGAGATTAAAATCGTTTGCAAAACAGAAAAATCTATCTATTTTTTCCTATATTGATAGTGCTACACCAGAGGAGCTTTTGGCAAATATTGGGAAAAGAGCAGTAAAACCACTAAAGAGTTTCTCGAATGATATTAAGAGATTAAGAGAGTTAAAAGATACTAATCTACTAAAATTGGTAGATACATTCGAAGATATAATTGGTTTTCGTAATTATTATGAGGGTTTACAAGATGGTTATGATAGACTTTTAAATATTAATGAGTTTTATGGTTATTTTAATGAGTTTATAAGAGATAATTCAGATGCAACAATTGAAGATTTTTTAAATGAGATATCCTTACAGACTGATCAAGACTATTTAGGAGGAGATGTTGTAACTATTATGACAATCCACGCCTCAAAGGGGCTTGAGTTTGAACATGTCTATGTAATTGGGCTTGAAGAGGAGTTTTTTCCACTCCTTGGAAACTCTGATATAGAAGAGGAGAGAAGGTTAGGTTATGTAGCAATGACAAGAGCAAAGAGTAATTTAGTTCTCTCTTATGTAGATAGTAGATTTTATAGAGGTCAGAGAGTGCCAATAAAAAGAAGTAGATTTTTGGGTGAGTCAGGATTGGTAAAAGAGAAGAAATTACAAATATCTAAGGAGAAGAGGGCTTTTAAAAAGGGCGATTTAGTAAAGCATAAGATTTTTGGAATAGGTAGGGTTCAAAGTTCTATTAAGTATGGAAAAAACTATAAGTTAAATATAAATTTTGGTGGAACAAAAAAAGAGATATTAAGTTCATTTGTTCAGGCTATATAGATGTATGATATAAAAAAAAAGAGTCTACTCTTTGTAGTAGATAAACCCATTAATATTAGTTCAAGAGCTTATATAAACAGATTAAAGAGAAAATATGGTTCAAAAATAGGTTTTTCTGGCACTTTAGATCCGTTTGCAAGTGGCACCTTAATTGTGGCTACAAATAGATACACAAAGCTATTTAACTATTTAGACAAAGCTCCAAAGAGATATATTGCAACACTTTGGCTTGGGGCTAAATCAAAAAGTTTTGATTTGGAAAATATAATCTCAATAGAAGATGTAGCAGAATTTAGGGTTGATGAGGTAAGAGAGATTTTAAATTCTTTAATTGGAGAGATAAAATATACTCCTCCAAAATTTTCAGCTAAAAAGATAGGTGGAAAGAGAGCTTATGCTCTTGCTAGAGAAGATAGAGAAGTAGAGTTAAAAGAGATTAGCTCAACTATATACAAAATTAAACTTCTGCTCTATAACCACCCATTTATTACTTTTGATATTACAATAAGTGAGGGGGGATATATTCGCTCAATTGGACAGATTATATCTAAGAGATTGGGAGTAGAGGGGACTCTATCTTATCTTAGAAGAGTAAGAGAGGGGAAGTTTTCTCTAAAGAGTAGAGGTTTTTTAAACCCTTTAGAGTATTTAAGAGTTCCTAAAAATAGATATTTAAAA
>Ga0256843_1002044_pt1 | contig 15110 bp, 15 predicted proteins | sample AlvinellametaG_FD_191572 | JGI IMG/M metagenome (GOLD analysis project Ga0256843, IMG submission 191572) | Pompeii worm associated microbial communities from hydrothermal vent at the East Pacific Rise, Pacific Ocean - Alvinella | ecosystem: Host-associated > Annelida > Integument > Unclassified ... | reverse complement strand
TGCTTAGTTTTCAATGATCTCAAACAGTACCTAAAACTTCAACTCGAAGCCTCTTTAGCCCTTTTTCATAAGGTCTCTCTGTTTGTGGATGGGAATTATAGGGGGAAAATACTTAGAGACAGCTTAATTATTAATATTCTATAGATTTTTTTTATTTTCTTAATTCTCTGCAGAAGTTTTCGTAATCCAACCTCCACCTAATAAACGGTTGTCATCATAAAATACAGCAGCTTGACCTGTAGCTACACCGAATACAGGTTCATGTAAAACAACATAAGCTTTATCATTATCAATACGCACAGAACAACTAACTGCTTTTGTCCTATAACGAAGTTTTACAGTAGCGTTAAACTCTTTTTCTTCTAAAAACATATTAAGTTGTTCTAATTCGACTTGATAACAAGCCAAATCATCCTTTTTACCAACAACTATTTGGTTCGTATCGGGAATAATCTTTGTTACATAATGTGGCTCATGTGCACCTTTGACTGTAAATCCTCTTCGTTTTCCAATTGTATAATGCATATAACCTTTATGTTCTCCAACTACATTACCATCCATATCTAATACATCACCAACTTGATCTACTGCAACATATTTTTTCAATAGATCAGTATATGTAGTTTCAACAAAACAAATTTCAGTTGATTCAGTTTGAATTGCAAATGACTCAAGACCTTTGATTGATAAAGCAAGTTCTTTAATATCACTTTTTTTTCTCATTCCTAATGGAAATTTCAAATATGGTAAAACCTCTTTTTCTATATAAAAAAGAAAATAGCTTTGATCTTTTGTATCATCTTCAGCCTGATAAAGGAACTTACCATCAGTTTTAAGGTAATGTCCTGTTGCAAGATAATCAGCACCAATTTTCTTTGCAAAATGCATCATCTCTCCAAATTTTAAACTTCTATTACATAATGCACAAGGGTTAGGAGTCTTTCCTTGAGCGTAAGTAGATATAAAAGGCTCAAACACCTCTTCATTAAATTTATCCTGTAAATCCAGTATATGCAACCGTATACCTACAAAATCAGCTGCTTTTTTTGCACGTACTTGATGAATTTCATGATAACCAGGACTTGTATGAAGTTTCATATATAACCCTTCAACCTCATATCCCTCTTCTTTTAAAAGCAATGCTGCTATTGTTGAATCTACACCACCACTCATACCAACAAGTACTTTTCTTTTCACAACTATTCCTTTATGCTAGACAAAGATTTATAGTATGATGTTTTATCCAATCCTACTTCATGTAAAATTTCAAGTTGTTCTTTTAAAGATTGTTCTATCTCTTGCACAACCATATCTATATCATCAGTTATATGTAACAAATCTAAATCTTCTTTTTCAATCATACCGTGTTCTAAAAGTTGAGATTCTAAAAAAGAGAGCAATGGATTAAAAAAACTGCTCCCTACCAAAAATATTTTTACTCCGGTAACTTTACGTGTTTGCACTAGAGTTAGTGCTTCAAAGAGTTCATCCATAGTTCCAAAACCACCCGGAAAGATCACATATGCAATAGAATACTTTACAAGCATCACCTTTCTTGAAAAGAAATAATCAAATGTCAAATCAACAGTCGTATACGGATTTGGTGCTTGTTCTTTAGGCAGTTCAATATTTAGCCCTATCGAAGCTACATCATGTTTAAAAGCACCTTTATTTGCAGCTTCCATAATACCGGGCCCACCTCCAGTCATGATATTAAACCCTTTAGAAGCTAATTCTGAGGCAAGTGATTCTGCAAGTTTATAATAAAAAGCATCTTGTTTTGTTCTAGCACTACCAAATATCGTTACAGTAGGTCCAAGTTCACCTAATTCATCAAAACCTTTTACAAAATCTGCAACTATTTTAAAAACACTCCAAACATCTGCTGTTTTAATATCTTTTAAGTAATGTTTTGTTGCTACCAAATCTTTTTTTTGCATTATCATGAACCTTTAAGCTGTTGAAGTCTCTCTTTTTTTGTTCCAATAGTTGTAATTTGAACACCGAAGTTACCATCTACGATAACAACTTCTCCTTGTGCTATAACATGATTATCAACTAAAATATCTAAAGGATCATTTGCAAGTTGATTTAATTCAATAACTGATCCTATATCCATATTAAGGACATCTTTCAATAACATTTTCTTTGTTCCAATTCGTACTTTAACTGGAAGTTTTACATCCATGATCAGAGCAATGTTTTTCAGTTCTTCTTCTGATAAATGTACTTTTTGACCTGGACAATCGCCCCCAATATCAGAACTATCTGAAAAATCATTTGCATTAGCATCTGAAGTATTATCTTGAGGATACAAAATACTATGAAGTTTTTCATCCATAATAAACATAAATAAAGAATTAATATCATCTAGCCCAAATTTATAGATAAACATCTTTTGGAAATCTTCAAGACTTATTTCACCTTTTTCTTCAGGCAAAAATTCAATACTATCTATAGAAAATGATAAAGAAGGTAATTCATCTTGTGCTGAAAGATTGTTTGAAATTGCACCAAAAATATTTGACACAATCTCTTTTGTAGCATCTAAATCATCATCAGACACATCTTCCCGATTACTAATCTCTTCACCCATCATCATATCTGAAAGTCCAGCTGAGAGATTTGGAGGAAGAGCAACCATTGCATGTGCATCTGTATCACCAGAAATACTAATTTTAATAAGAACAATAGGAGCAACAATATTAGAAATAATACTAAGTTCTTGTTCCTCTTTTAGTGACAAAGTAGGAGCAACACCTACAAGAGCCTCTATAGTACCTATAGTTTCCTCTTCAAATAGTTTCATAAATTCACTCATACTTCATCCTCCTCATCTAAGCTATTAACCTGCTCTTCTTCATCATGAATTATATCTTTTACCCCAGAAATTTTTTCATGTCTTTGTTGTTCTAGTTTTTCAAGGGCACGTTTTACTTCATCTTTTTCAGTTTCAATAATTTCCGTAATCTGTATTGTTTTACGATATCGTCTTAAACCAATTTCACCTCTGAAACGTTCTTTTCCATCAACAGAAACAGTTACTATATCGTCAGCAGCACTTGAAAGACGAAGAACATCTCCTATCTCTAAATCTAGAATATCTCCAAGAGAAAGATCAGCATGACCCAAGTTTGCTTCTACATTAACTTTAGCACCACCAAGAAGTACTTTGAGTTCAGTATTTCTACTTTTCTTTGAACTTTTCTCATTAAGCATCAAATCCCTAGATGCAAGTTTTGGCAAAATAGGTTCTAGAGATATTACAGGATAACAGATATTCATCATTCCTGAAGAATGACCTATAATAATCTCCATAACGACCATAACAACAATCTCATTTTGTGCAACAATCTGTACAACATTTGGAGATGATTCTTTTGATTCAATTGTTGGATAAATCTCCATAACAGGTGCCCATGCTTCTTTCAAAGTACTCATCATTACACGCAAAATAGTTTCAAATAATGAAAGTTCTATATCAGAAAATTCCCTTGTAGCATCGAAAGGTTCACCTTTACCACCTAAAAGTCTATCAAGCATAGGAAAAGCGATTGAAGGATTTATTTCAATAATACCATTACCTTCAAGAGGCTTTACAGAAAAAACATTAAAGCTTGTTGGGTTTGGTAAAGACATAAGAAATTCACCATATGTCATCTGATCAACTGAATGAAGTTGTATTTCTACAATAGATCGCATAATCGATGAAATTTGTGATGCTAAAGAACGTGCCATTTTATCATGTACACCACGAAAAGCACGTAATTGTTCTTTGGAAACACGATTTGGTCTTTTAAAATCATATAAAGTTACTTGTCGTTGTGGTAATAAAGCATCTTCATCACTGTCTAAGACATCATCACCCTCATCTTCAACAACATCTAAAAGTGCATCTATCTCTTCTTGTGAAAGTATATCTGCCATATTATGCTCCTATACTCTCTTTTATTTTTTGAATTACAGATTTATGTATTTGAGAGATTCGTGATTCTGTTATATGTAAAATCTCACTAATCTCTTTAAGTGTTAATTCTTCAAAATAATATAATTGAATAACCATCTGTTCACGCTCTTTAAATGTTGAAAGAACTTTTTTAATCACTTCAACAAGTTCCTCTTTTTCTATTTGAGCCAAAGCAGCACCCTCATCCCCAACCTGAAGTTGATCGTGCAAAGGCATAACAGTATAAATATGGGAAGCAACACGTGCATCATGAATCTTTTCAATATCTTCATTAAGGATTTGAGCCAATTCCTCATCTGTTGGTTCATTATCGTGCTCTATAAGATACTCTTCAACAGCATAATCGATAGCTTTTATTAGTTTTCTACTTGCTCTGCTAACAATATCTAGACTTCTTAAATAATCAAGCATAGCCCCATAAACACGTTTTTTTGCATATCCCCAAAAAGAATCATTCAATCCTTCATCGTATCGTCGAGCCAATTTAATTAACTCTTCTGTTCCAATTGCACTTAAATCAGAAAAATCAACAGAACTTGGCAAACGCTCTTTTAAACGAAATGCCATAGCTTTTACGGCAGGAAGATACTGTAAAGCCAATTCATCTTCTTGATGCTGTAAATCTTCTATATAAGCATTAGTTTGCATCATTGTTTCTGTCCAGCCATATCTTCAGCATTCATTCGTATTGCGACATCTGTTATTTTACACGCAGCATCAATAAGTTTTTCACGTTTATTAATCTCTTTAACAAAAAGATCTAACTCTTTTTCATGCACCTCTTTTGGGAAACGATAGTTTTTTGCAGTTATTGTTCTGTAATATAAAGCTACAACTATATGAGAGAAAAGATAAAAAAATGTAGTAATTAGAAAAGTATATGTTAACAGATCTTCAGCACTAAAAGATTTTAATATACCAAATATGATACCAATAAAAAAACCTTGTACTGTAAAGAAATAAACAAAATTCTCTCCTAACATATATCCACCTATCTACTAAAAATGTTTGATTAATCGTTTAAATAATCCAGAAAGTCCACTTTCATTAGATTCTACGAGCACATTTCGTTCCAGCTTTACAAGTAACTTTTGAACAATATCATCAATATCTCTACTCGCTCCAGAATGGGGATACTTTACATAAAACAATGCTCTTTGTTTTACTGAAGTTGCAACCTTTACATCCTCATCTATTTTACCCATATACTCAAGTTGTAATTTTTCACCTATATTAGCTTGTGCAACCTTTTGTATTTTATCAAAAACATTGCGTGCTTCTTTTGCACCTTTGACTTGATTTAAGATCATTGCAACATTATTTCTAAGTGTTGCTATTGTTTTTATGGTTGCATATGCATCTGTTATAGCAGCTGGATCTGGAACTGTTACAACTATAACATCATCAGCCGCATCTAAAAACATCTGTATATGCTCACCTATTCCAGCTCCAGTATCTATAATCATAACATCAAGCTTATCCAAAATACGTGCTTCTTCCATAAAACGTTCAAACAATGCTTTATCTGCATACTTTAAAATCTCATCACCACTTTCACCGGGAATAAGGATCAAGTTGCGTGTTATTGGTATTAAAATATCACTAACACTTGCTTCCCCTTTTAGTACATGCAAGATGTTTTTTTTCATCTTTACATTAAACATGACATCTAAATTTGCAAGTCCAATATCAGCATCAAAAATACCAACATTTAGCCCTTTTTGCGATAATGCATACGCTAAATTTGAGCTAATAGTACTTTTACCAACTCCACCTTTTCCTGACGTAATAGCTATAAAACGTGTTTTTTTTGATTTTTTCTTTTCACTTGCACTTACAAGTTCTTGGAGTTTTGCAGCTTGATGCTTCATACTTTACTCCTATCAAATCCATGCAATAAACATTCAACCAAAAAATCACTATTTGCCGTTACCAAATCTTCTGGAACCTCTTGACCAACAGAAAAATAACTAATAGGTTTTTTTGTTTCATATGCTAAAGAAAAGATATTACCAAAACCTCGTGTCTCATCTAGTTTTGTAAACATTAGGCTATCTATTCCCAACGAAGAGAATCTTTCATACGTCATTGTAAGATCTTCATATTTTATTGAGCTTGGCATTACTAAAACTACATCAATAGTAAATTCTGTTGTATTTGAACGCAAACACTCATAGATCTGTTCTATTTTATTCCTGTCATATGGAGAAGAACCCATAGTATCTATTAAAATATAATCACAATATTTCAATGATTCCAATGCTTGTGAAAATTCTGGTGGATCTACAACAGTCTCTATACCAAGTCGCATCATTCGAGCATATTGCATCAATTGCTCTACTGCACCAATACGATACGTATCTAACACAACAAGACCAACTTTGTACTTTTTCTCCATCAAATAAGAATAACGTGCAGCAAGCTTTGCAATAGATGTTGTTTTTCCTACACCTGTTGGTCCAACTAACATCATCACTTTCTTATGCCCAACATTTGGAAGTATCTCACGTCTGATAGGAACCATTTTACGCAATATCGTTCTAAAATATCGTTTAACTGTCTGTGAATTTTCCCTCATCTTTAAAGGCATATGCTCAAGTGTTACTTCCATCAACGTATCTAAATGCTCTTGTTTCATACCACTTTGAGCAGCAAGTTTGTAAATCTCTGCAAATTCTGGTGGAATACTTTGTTGCCTCTGAGGTGATTTTTCATCCCAAAACATATGTTGAATAAGCTGAACTTTATCGGCAAGTTTGTTAATCTCTGATTTAATCTCTTTGAGCTCTTTAGGTTCTACACTATTAAGATTTTGTGTTGGTTTTGCTGTAACTTTTGATATTTGAGATATTTGTTGTGCTGCGTGTGAAATATCAAACAACACATCTTTTGGTTCTTGTTTCTTCTGTTGTGGCTTTTTCGTTGGCGAAGGTGCTTGTTCTTTACGATATGTTTTTGGTAGATTTTCTTCATCAATACCAATTATGATCTCATATAAACCATCTTGAGAAAATGTTTTCTTTTGGATCTCTTTTGTTTCTATTAAGATCCCTTCATCACCTATTTCCATCTTTGCTTTTTTCAGAGCTTCTGATGGAGTTTTACCACTAAAAGTCAATATCTTCATTATCTTATTCCTTCTAACGGGATCACAACACTATTACGCTTAAACCAGTGAGGATGAGGAACACGCAACTCTTGCGTGTTTATAATACGGTTATCAAAAAATATTATATCCAAATCTAACGTCCTTGGTCCATTTGCAAATTCCCTTTTTCTTCCAAAATGTTTTTCAACACGCAATAAAAATCGTAAAAATTCTCGTGGTTGCAGTGAAGTTTGTATAACCATTACTGCATTTAAAAAATCATCCTGATGAACATATCCAAATGGAGGATTTTTTAAAAGCAATGATGTTGCAACAACACTGCATCTTTTCTCTCGTTTAAGATATACAAAAAGGTGATTAAATCTTCGTTTCATATCTCCCATATTACCACCGATACCAACAACTGCTTGGTATCGATGATGTGTATCTTTTTGTACTCTTAAACAAGGAAACTGCAAACTTTTATATGTTGTTAATGACTGAGAAAGTTTGCGTTTTATATACATTTTGTTACTCTTGCTGTTTTTTTATTGCGCAGCTTGTTGTGCTTGTCTTTGTGCTTCTTGTGCAGCTTTGATCTCATTCATAATCTGTAACATACCAAGCATTGCAAGATGATATCCAAATGGACCAAAACCTACGATAGATGATGCACACACAGGAGCAATCATATTTTTTTGACGGAAATCTTCACGTCTATAAATATTTGAAATATGTACTTCGATTGTTGGGATATTTACAGCAGCAATAGCATCACGAATCGCTATTGATGTGTGTGTATATGCAGCAGCATTGATAATAATACCATGAGCTTCACCATAACACTCTTGAATTTTATCTACAATCTCACCCTCTAAATTACTTTGAAAAAATTCTATCTCAACACCATTTTGAGATGCTACTTCTTTCATTTGTGCATGGATCTGCTCCAATTTCATCGGACCATAAATCTGTTGTTCCCGAACACCTAACATGTTAAGATTTGGACCTTGGATAACTACTATTTTCATATTTCACCTTTTGTAATTTTCTATTCTTTAAATTTTTAGGGTATTATTTTATCCAAATAAAGCATAAGTTAGTTTAAATTTCAAAAATTCAATTTTAAAAAAGAGTATATATGCAAATAATAGTCCCCCATTACATCATGTTACATGACAGAGTAATTACATCAAGTGCTATTGCATTTGAAAAACAGATTGTCAAAATTGCTCCTTTTGAAGAGCTCATTGAACTTTTTCCAGATGCAAAAGTTACAACCTTACGTGAACATTCACTTCTTATCCCTGGTCTCATTAATGCTCATGTTCATTTAGAGTTTTCAGGAAATAAGACAACACTTAACTATGGTGATTTTCTCCATTGGCTTTATAGTGTTATCGACAACAGATCAGATCTTATTAATGATTGTGGTGTTGCGTGTATAGATGATGCTATAGAGGCGATGCTTGAACATGGTATTACAACATTTGGTGCTATTAGTTCTCATGCCATGGATCTTGAAGCATGTGCAAAAGCAAAACAAAATGTTGTTTTTTTCAATGAACTCATAGGATCACAAGCAACAATGGCTGATGCGCTGTTTGGAGATTTTCTAGCACGTCTTGATGCGAGTAAACAAGTACAACGAGAAGGTTTTTATCCTGCTGTTGCCATCCATTCCCCTTATTCTGTACATCCAATTCTTATACAAAAAGCACTTCAAATAGTTCAAAATGAAAATCTAAAAATCACAGCACACTTTATGGAAAGCCAAGCAGAAAGAGAATGGCTTGATAGTAGTGAAGGAGATTTTAAACCTTTTTTTCAAGAGATGTTTAAGCAAGATACAACTATTTGTGATGCTAATGAGTTTTTACAATATTTTAATAATATCCCTACACTTTTTACTCATGCTGTTGAACTCAATGAAACAGAGATGCAAACGTTACAAAAACATAAGCACACTGTTATTCATTGCCCAATTTCAAATCGCCTTTTAGGTAATAAAACACTTAACACGCAACAACTCAACAATAATAATATTCCTTGGATTGTTGCAACTGATGGTCTAAGTTCCAATTATGGTCTTAATCTCTTTGAAGAGATGAAAATCTCTCTTTTTATGCATCCACAATCTCCTTTAGTCCCATTTGCCAAAGAGCTTTTTGATGGAGTAACAATTAAAGCTGCTCAAGCATTAGGACTTAATACAGGTGAAATTGCTGAAGGAAAAAATGCAGATATGGTTGTGCTACAACTTGATGCACAACCAAATGAACAACTTTATGTACATCTTTTACTACACAATTATCCTATCAGCCATGTGTATATCAATGGAACTCTACAAAAGGAACAAAAATCATGAATCTTATAAAAAAAATCTTTTCACCTCTGTTAACACTACTTGAGTATATTCAAAATCATTTTAAAGCGATGCTATTTTTACTCCTTTTAGCTGTCATCTTTTTCCCAAGTTCAGACGAAGAACTCCAGCATACAAACCTTCAAGAGATAAAACTTGTTGGAACTATCATGGATCCTTCAGAAGTTTTAGAACAGATTGAACATGCAACAAATGACAATAATATAAAAGGCGTATTATTTAGTGTAAACTCTCCTGGTGGTGCAGTTGCACCATCTGTTGAAATTGCCTATGCCATCAAACGTCTTGCACAAAAGAAACCTGTTGTAGCTTATGCTGAGGGAACTATGGCAAGTGGAAGTTATTACTCATCTATATGGGCAAATAAAATCATTGCAAACCCTGGTAGTATGATAGGAAGTATTGGCGTTATTATGCAAGGTGCAAATCTTCAAGAACTTATGAATAAAATCGGTATTCAAACACAAGTTGTAAAAGCAGGTAAATATAAGCAACTTGGAACCACAGATAGAAAATGGAAAGATTTTGAAGTTGCTGAACTTAACAAAGTGATCCAAGGCACATACGACATGTTTACGCACGATGTTGCAAAAGCAAGAGATCTCAATATTTCAAAAAGAGATCAGTTTGCCAATGCTCACATTTTTACAGCATCACAAGCAAAAAATGTAGGTTTGGTTGATTATGTAGGGGTGAAATATGATGCAAAAACACTTCTTAAACAGCTAAGTGGTGTTGATGAAGCACATTGGAAAGAGGAAGACAAGTTTGACAAACTCTTAAAAAAGATCTCTGCTTCTACAGCAGTAATTGTACAAACATACCTTCCTCCTTTAACACTTAAATAAACTTTTTACCATGCTATTGGTACACTAATATATCCTTGTATTAGTGTATCATTATCCCACGGTAATATATCAACTGCGTGTTGATTAAAACGTGTAAAATCATATTTTACATGACGTATTTTAAGGTGCAATGCACTGTTTTTATTAAAAAAACTATTCTCTTTTACATGGTAGTTTAATAAAAATTCAAAATTTTGTTCCAATGATTCAAATCCATTATTAGCAAAATAATCTCTTTTTTGTAAAGAGAAGTCCCATTGCTTAGAAACTTTATATTTTACTACAATTTCCCAAGCATTCGCTGCTTCTCCATCATCAAGTTCTTGCCGATTATATCCACGTGCTACTGGAGTATCATCATCAAGTTCTATATAGTAAAATCCTCCATATCCATTTAAAGCTATACTAAAATCATCTTTATCGTATACCCATCCAATACCAATTTGTTGACGTACTTCACGTTCTATACAACTAAGTGTATTTTGTCTATTATCCATATAAATATACCATGCTATATAGCTATGTTCAAATGAATAAGCTTTTGCATCTATACGTACCAAAAAATCAAACCACACTGGATAATGGTCAGGATCTAAATGATCTTTATCTCTATCTAAAAAAGCTTCTGCTTTTGCAAATATATGCGTATCTTTTGATGTGTTATGTTCCACATATACACCAAGATTTACTCCAACAGCATGTGAAGTACCACTTGGTAAAGTACCTAAAAAACCATCATCATGTATATCTTGCACAACAAAATCATGGACACCTGTTGTCATAGAAATCGTTGTTGCACAAAGAGATGAAACAAACAATAAAAATGTTAAACACCCTTTAAATAATTTCAAGAACACTATCCTTGTTTTTAAAAATTTTTGCAACTCGCTCTTGCCACAATGTTCCAAAAAGTTCTCTCTCTTGAGCAGATGCTTCTTTCATTTGAATCTTTTTCATCAAAGGCATCATTTGAGAGTCTCCTGGAATACTACTTGGATTATAAACTAATTCAACACTTTGATTTGTGTCTACCCTTGTAAAACGTGCTGAAGAGCTTATTGGTACATTATAATGCATTAATGAATGTCGTGCAAAAGCACCACCTAATCCTTTAAATCCACTCTTATCAGTTGCCCCTGTTATATGTGAAATAACATTACCAATAACACCAGCAACACCATCTTCAAGAGACTCCTTAAACGATACATCAATCATCCCTCGAACACCCCTTTGCCCATCAAAAAGTACTTCAATAGCTTTTTGTGTCATCAAATATGCACCAGCAACAGTCGGACAAGAATGTCCAGCAGATTTAACAACTTCAGCATAACTAATCTCATATAAACCATCTTTATAGCCACCTAAAATCTCACATAGTGGATCATACAACTTTATTGCCTCTACTTCATCATAAAACTTTGGATATTCCATTCTTACATCTCCTTTTTTTGTATCACTTTTGCAACAACAATATCTTTTTGTGTCTGCACTTCAAACTCGTCACCAACACGCAGTTGAGCAATATCTATAATCTTGCCATCTTGAACTGTTTGCGCAAAACCTTTTTTTGATTTATATTTTGGATGATTAGATTGTAACATAGTTTGTAGATGTTGCAGTTGATTTGACAAACTATAAAGTTTGTTATCTAATATTTCTGGATATCTTCTTTGAAATTGAATAAATTCTTCTTCCTTTTTTCTTAAAAGAAAATCGATCTGCTTTTCAAACTGTTCTTTGAGTTGACTTACATATTGTAGTTTTAGTTGTAACTGTTTTTCAACTGAATGTTGTTCAAAAGAGTCTTGTAAATGTTGTAACTGTTGCGTGTTTTTGTGAAGTTTATGCATCATTACTTGAGTAAATTGTTCATATAGTGAATCTATATACATGTAAAGTTCATTAGTATCAGGAAGGATCATCTCCATCGCTGCACTTGGTGTTGGTGCTCTAAGATCTGCTACAAAATCACTAATCATCCAATCAATCTCATGTCCAACTGCTGAGACTATCGGTGTTTTTGCATGAAAGATGGCATCAGCGACAATCTTTTCATTAAATGCCCACAAATCTTCTAAACTTCCACCACCTCGACCAACTACAATAATATCATACCCTTTTTCATCAGCAGATTTAATAGCCTGTGCAATCTCAAAACTAGCGTGTTCTCCTTGCACCAAAACATCATATATATACATCTCAAGAACTCTATACCGTTTTTGTGCAACACGCAACATATCTTGTAGTGCTGCACCTGTTGCAGAAGTAATAAGTGCTACTTTATGAACAAATTTTGGTAATCTTTTTTTTCGTTCAGAAGCAAAATACCCCTCTTTGTTAAGTTGTTCTTTAAGTTGTTCATATGCTAATGCTAAACTCCCCTGTCCTGAAGGTTCGATATTAAGACAATTGATTTGGTAGCTTCCTCGTGGTTTATAGACTGTTATAGAACCACTGATGATTACCTGTAATCCCTCCTCTAAACGAAACTTTAATCTTGAAGCATTACCTCGAAACATAACACAACTAATACTTGAATCTTTATCTTTTAATGTAAAGTAGATATGCCCGGAGTTATGAAAAGTGATACGAGAGAGTTCCCCTTCTACCAAAACAGAGGAAAACCCTTCTTCCATAAGATGTTTAATCTGTTCATTAAGATCTGATACTGTCAGTCTGTATCCCATATAGTTTCCATTCTTTTATACTGTTATTTCTATAGATTGTATCGAGTATGGAATGAAAATTGGATTAAAAAAACCTCTTTTAGAAGTTCTTTAGAATATTTGCTATAGAGTATTAAATGTTAAAATATAATTTTTAACGTTATTACACGATAAAGGTTCTATAATGCTTGATATATCGGTTGAGAGAAAACTTCAGTTTTTTTATGAATTAATGGAGAGTTCTAATGTTGGAATCCTTGTTGCAAGTGCAGACAGAAAAAATATCTTTGTCAACCAAAAAACGTGTGATATGTTTGGCTATACAGAAGAGGAACTTATCGGAAAAACAGCTCGAATCTTTCATGTTTCACAAGAGAGTTATGAAAAATTTGGAGAACTTGTTTTAAATACTGTCTTAGAGGGGAAAAAAGTTGCTCTTGATTATCAATGGAGACGGAAAGATGGCACAATCTTTTGGGGACATATTTCTGGTAGTATCACTCAAGATAGCCAAGAAGTACTTTGGACACTTTTTGATGTAGATGACAGAAAAAAAACTGAAGAGATCCAACTAAAAAACCATCAACAATCACAAATTATAGAACAGATTAATGAAGCTGTTATTATGACAGATTTACAAGGCAACATCGTTACATGGAATCATGGTGCTGAACATCTCTTTGGGTATGAAGCAGATGAGATCATTGGCAAAAATGTCATACTGTTATATCGAGAACAAGATTATGAAAAGCTTTATCATGGAATGGAACAACTCTTAAAAGAGAAAGGGACAAAACAAGAACGCACCCTTATCAAAAAAGATGGATCTTATGTTGATATTTTACTATCAACCTCACTACTTCATGATGAAAATGGCAATCCTACCCATTTTATAGGGTATGCACAAGATAGAACCCTTATCAAAAAAGCAGAAAAATCTATCCTTCAAGCTGACATGTTTTACGCACTGGTAGAAAATGCTTTTATTGCCATTTACCTTATCAAAGATGGTCTGATAATGTATACAAATAAAAAATTTCAAGAGATATTTGGATATGAAGAGGAGGAACTTCTTAATAAACCAAGTGTAGAGCTTGTTCACCCTCATTACAGAGAGACTGTACAAAAACGCTTACAAGAAAGAGTCCATACTATCGGTTTAGGTATAGAATATACCTTTGTGGGGATTAAAAAAAACAATCAAAGTTTTGATGCACATGTATATGGATCGAGTCTTACACTTGACAATGGTGAAACTGCTATCATTGGTATGGTAACAGATGATACAAAGAAAAACAAAGTAAAAAAACAACTTGAAATCTTGGCAAATAAAGATGCTTTAACACAACTATACAACAGAAACTATTTTACAGAGCAACTTCAAAGAGCACTCCACCTTGCACAACGTAAAAACCATACCGTTGCACTTATTATGTTTGATATAGATAATTTTAAAAGAGTTAATGACTCGCTAGGGCATCAAGCAGGAGATCAAGTAATCCAAACCACAGCATCTCGTATCTCAAAAATTTTAAGAAAAAATGATATGTTTTTTCGTATAGGTGGTGATGAATTTACCATTATTATTGAAGATTATACAACTAAAGATGATCTTATTGCATTGTTGCATAAGATAAAACAGGAGATGACAAAACAAATAGATATAAAAAATATCAACTTTCACATCTCATTAAGTATCGGAATATCATTCTACCCTGATGATGCCACAACACCTCTTGGTTTACAAAAAACAGCTGATATTGCGATGTATGAAGCAAAAAGTAATGGGAAAAACGGTTTTGCATTTTATACACATGATGATAATGACCATCTCAACAGAGCCAAGCTTGAAGGAGAACTCTTTAAAGCGTATGATAACAACGAGTTTGAACTCTATCTTCAACCACAAATATCTTCACACATATCTACTCTCACTGGAGCTGAAGCACTCATTCGATGGTACCATCCACAAATGGGTATCCTCACTCCAGATATATTTTTAAAACTTGCAGAAGATGTGGGATTACTCTATAAACTTGATCTGTTTATGCTTGAAGAGGGACTGCATTTTATCCAACAAAATCCCCACATTAAAGAGCTTGGTATTCATATCTCTATCAATGTCTCAAATGCGTTGTTTATGCATCAGAATTTC
>Ga0256843_1002043_pt1 | contig 15118 bp, 15 predicted proteins | sample AlvinellametaG_FD_191572 | JGI IMG/M metagenome (GOLD analysis project Ga0256843, IMG submission 191572) | Pompeii worm associated microbial communities from hydrothermal vent at the East Pacific Rise, Pacific Ocean - Alvinella | ecosystem: Host-associated > Annelida > Integument > Unclassified ... | reverse complement strand
GAAATTAAAATAAGAGAAGAAGAATACAATCCGTTTGAATCAATACAAGAAAGAATACTCTCAATGAAGGATATTTAATGAATATAAAATTATTAGAAGAAACAGATAAAAAAATAAGAGATAACGTTTCAAAATTATCATTAAGAGATGTTAGATTTATATCAGATAGAGGTATACACATATTAATATTTAAAGATATAAAAGAATTAATATATATTTATTCTTTTAAAGATTTTGAGAATTTAAATAAATATAAAGAGAACATAGAAAATATAAAAGAAATATATAAATTAACTGAAACTTTAGATAAATTTAATCTTTATCCTAAAATAGATACAATTCAGAAAAGATATTATTTAACATGCAAACCAAATGTAAATCAATTAAATATAAATTCAATTGAATATAAAGAATTTTTAGCTAATTCAATAAATTTAAATGTAGATAAAATCATAATGCTTAAAGATATTAAATTATATAAATTAATGAATTGTATAAAAGATAAAATAACAGAATTAGATTTTACAAAATTTGATATATTTAATGAATATTTAAAAAATGAAATTGCAAATACAATTATAGAGAATAAATTAATTAAGGATACAAATTTAAACCCATATAAAGATATAATTATTTCAACTACATCATTAAGAGAATATATGAATTTGTCGAAAATGATAATTGATATATCATTAAAATATATAAAATCAAAACAAGATTTATTAACTTCAATAGATAATATTTTAAATAAAACTGATATTAATCATATGCCTGAATTTGATTTTGAAAAATATAAAAAAGAAAAAGATAATTTAGAAGTAAAATTTGAAATTTTTGTAAATGATAAAATGTTTGAATTTAATGCTTATGAATCATTATTTAATAAAATTAATGAGATGAAACATTTATGTGAATAAAACTGATATTACATAATAATTTCTTTTAACTAAGAAATAATTTAAATAAAAAAGGCATTATTATGTTTACAAATAAACTAACAAAAGCAAGATTAGAAAAATTAGAAAAAATGAAATCTAAAGATTTAAAACCTTACGGGGCAATAGAGGTTTCAAAATTATCACATTCAATTAACTCATTTAAAAACTCATTTGAAGAAGATATGAGTGATATTAAATTCACATTAAGAGGAAGAGTTGTTCTTCTCAGAAAAATGGGAAAATCTGGGTTTTTAACATTTCAAGAAGATGGTCAAAGACAACAAGTGTTTTGTTCATTATCTGAAATGGGAGATGTGTATAGTGTATTCAAATCTATGCTAGATATTGGTGATATTATTGAAGTAACAGGATATCAATATATCACAAGAACAGGAGAAAAAACATTAAAGGCAATTGATTTAAAGATTTTAACAAAATCATTAGAACCTTTGCCTGAAAAGTTTCATGGATTAGAGGATGAAGAAGTTCGAGCAAGAAAAAGACAAATTGATTTAATTGTGAATAAAAAATCATATGAAACATTAAAAACAAGAAGTAGAGTAATTTCTAGTTTAAGAATGCATATGATGGATTATGACTTTCTAGAAGTTGAAACACCTATGTTAAATGAGATACCTGGAGGAGCAAATGCAAAGCCATTTATCACACATCATAATGCGCTAGGTATTGATAGATATTTAAGAATTGCACCAGAGCTTTATCTAAAAAGATTAGTTGTTGGTGGATTTAATAGAGTTTTTGAAATAGGTAAAAATTTCAGAAACGAAGGTATTGATTCAACACATAATCCTGAATTCACCTCTATGGAATTTTATGCTGCATATTCAAATTATAAAGCATTAATGACCTCTATAGAGATAATGATTAGAGATATAGTTCAGGAGAATGTTTCTGATTATAGAAATGTATCTTTTGGAGATAAAGTTATTAATTTTAATGACTGGCAACAAATCTCATATAGAGATGCGTTAATTGAAATTGGAGATATTCCAGAGGATATTATTGACGAAGTTGAATTGCTATCAATGTATCTAAGAGAACAAGGATGTAAAAAAGCAAATGCAACCTTAACATTAGGTAAACTATGGGAAATTGCATTTGACGAATTTGTTGAAGGTGAAATTATTAATCCAGTATTTATAACTGATTATCCAATAGATATTTCACCATTGGCAAGAAGAAAAGATGATAATCCTGATATAGCTGAAAGATTTGAACTTTTTATTGCTGGTAGAGAAATCGCAAATGGCTTTAATGAATTAAACGATCCAATGGATCAATATGAAAGATTTAAAGCTCAAGTTGCAGAAAAAGAATCAGATGATGAAGCGATGTTTATGGATTTAGAATTCATTGAAGCATTAAAAACAGGATTACCTCCAACAGCTGGAGCTGGTATTGGTATTGATAGACTTGTCATGTTAATAACAGACAGTCAATCAATTAAAGATGTTATTGCATTTCCTGCAGTAAGACCACTGGCCTAATTGGCCAGTGTTATCTTTTAACTCTTTAGTTATTATAAATTTTTTGTCTAATAGCTAAAACTTTTTTAGCATATTTTATTCCGATAGAAGAATTTTTCTTACCTGTATTGTACATTGATAGTGCACAATATATATCTCCATTACATAATTTAACATTATCATTATATATTTTTGCTGCAACAAATATATTTAATCTATAATCTAGTAAATCTTCATTTTTTAAATTTAATCTACTTAACCACCAACTATTTATTTGACATAAACCTATATCATAATTAAGATTTTTTCTTTCTAAAAAATTATCCATAAACCAATTTACTTTCTCTTTTGTTTTATAATTTTTATTATATTTATAATGTTTAGAATTTATATTTATTGCATATGGATTTTCAGAACTTTCATGAATACATATTGCATGTAATGTCTTATAATTAATATGATATTTTTCCCCAGCCTCAATATATGTTTTTAAAAAATTATTTTTTAAATATCTCTTGTTATGAGTAAATTTAGTTGAACATGATGTTAATAAAATAATAAATAGTATATAGATAAACTTCCTGATAATAATAACTCCCTTTTTTAATATTATATTAATATATTTAATATTTTTGTTATTTTTAAAAAAAAGAGAATATTAAAATAACAGAGGTTAATAAAGAAATTATATTTAAAGGAGTTTAATAGTTGATTCAATTGAAAACTATTATATAGATTATTTTTATAATCTTTTAGTTAAAAATAATTTTAATGAAGATTATTGGGTTGAGCTAGATAATAAATATTTGCATAAAATCTTTTCAGATGAATTTTATTCTTATATTATAAATATAATAAGAACAAAAAGAAAAAAAGCAATTCGAACATTAGATATAGTTAATTAAAGATAAGTCTTTTGTCTTATTAAATATAAATGACATTGATTTATATTGATTTAATGAATCATTAAGGTTTTTTATGTATTCTTCTAAATGATTATATTTATTTTCATAAAATTCTTGAGTTGATATTTTCATATTTGAATTAATTATATTTCTTTTTTCTGCATTATTGTCATTGATTGCATATTTAGTTATTCCAATTGATATATTTTCTTTTAAGGATTGTAATTTTTCTAAATTAGATTCGTTATCTAAATCATTTATTATATTAGTTAAAGATTGAAGTATATTTCCATCTGGAGTTTTGAGAAAATCAGGAGAGTATATTTTTATGGACTTACTATTACTGGAAGTAATTAGATAAATATCATTAAAATTACCATTAAAGTTATTGTCAATAAATGGCTTTGTGTTTGTTTTTGTTCCTGAAAATATATATCCCTGTTCATTTCTAAAATTTAAATTTTCTTCTATGGACTTTTTAATTGAATTTAATTCTAATTTAATGGAAGTATTATTAGGTATTGTATTATTCAGATACTTAATAGTAAGTTCTTTAAACTTATCTAATTCTGAATTTACATTATTTAATAATAACTGTGCCTGCTTAGATATATTAATAATTGAATTATTAGAGCTGCTATTTTGTTCTAATATATTTAGACTTGTGTCTAAATTACTTTTATCTATTAATTGAGATACTCTTTTATCATATCCACCATTTACAATTAGTTTTGTATAAAAATCAATTTGATTAGATATATTGTTAAAATTATTAATTAAATTCATGATAATGCTCTTTTATTTTTAAATCGACAAATATTTATAAAAATAAAATTCAGTCGATATAATGTCTATAAGAGGTAATTATTATGATACAAGGATTATATACATCATTAAGTGGATTAAGGTCTTCAAGACTAGCTATTGAAGTTATAGGAGATAATATAGCAAATGTAAATACAGATGGATATCAAAAACGGGAATATAGAGCAAAAGAAAATTATTCAATAATAAAAAATTCAAATAATATAGGAACTGGAGTTAGTAGTTATCCAATAAAAAGATCACATAATGAAATTATGTTCTCAAAAATGAAAAACTCACTATCTCTTTTATCAGAGGATAAAGCATATAAAGATGGAATTAATTTTTTAAATAAACTTGTATTAGAAAACATTGATAAGAAAAATGATATCAATAGTTTAATAAACAATATGTATAATTCAATAGAAGAGATCTCAAAAAATCCCAATAATAAATCAATTCATGAAATATTTAAATCTAATTTAAAACTAATTTTAGATAGAGCAGATTATCTAGATAAAACACTAGATAAAACACTAGATAAAATGATAAGTAATATTGATTTAAGTATAAATAGTAAAAGAGATGAAATAAATCAAAATTTAAAAGAATTTGATTTGCTAACAGAAAAGATATCTATTTATGAATCAGCAAATGATATGAATATAAAAAATAGATATATGAATGATTTAAGAGATAGGAGAGATTTAATAGAGGAAAGATTATCAGAATTATCATCATTTAGAGTACAAAAAACAAAGTATTCAAATGGCAGAATAAATATAACAGATACTGGAAATAGAATTTACAGCAGGTCATCATATGAAACGTCTGGAGAAATAAAAGGTTTAAAAGATTTAAAAGATACAATAATTGATTTAAAAAATACTTTTAATAAAGATTTTTCAAAATTTAAGAGAAATATAAATAACATATATATAAAGTATGGTAATGAAAATTTAATTATTGATAATAAGGTAACAGATAATGAGTTGTTTTTTTCGAAAGAAAATAATTTAGGAGATAATACCATAGCTTTAGATTTATTAAAGTTAAGAGATAAAAATTCTTTTGATATGAATTTTAAAAATATAATTTTTTCAGAAAATACTAAAATAAATTCAAATTACCTATATACAGAATCATTATTTAATATATATAAAGAGAACAATGATTCTGTAAGTAAAGTTAATATAGACACAGAGACAATTAATTTAATTAATTATCAAAGAGCATATGAAGCAAATGCTAAAGTCATAAAGACAATAAACGAAATTTTGAAGACGACAATTAATTTAAAGAATTAACTATCGTGTTCTGAAATAATTTTCTGAATCTTTTTCTTAAATCTCTCAATATCTTTAGATAGATAAATTGAAAATGTTTTTTCAATGTTTTTTTCAAGTCTATTTGCTTTAAGTTGAGCAAGTTCATTTAACAAAATTTTTGCTTTTTGTTTTAATGCGAATCTGTTTTTATCATCCTTACTTGTTTTTTCTTTTTTATTTTTGATTTTTTTAATATCCATTTCAATTTCGTTTAACATAGATAATAAAGCATTTTCAATTTTAGTTCTTTTCATTTTTTTATCCTTTTTTTATTTATTTTACATTACATAACCTTAAGAACAATTTAAAGATTTATAATATATAATGATTTATACTTAAAAAAAGGAGGTGTTTTTTTGGAGAACATGATTGAAATTATTTTGAATGATATAAATTATTCAAAAACAGCTAAAAATAAAGATATAATTAGAAATATTTTAGAAAAAAATAAAAATATAATAAAGACATGGGATAAAGTTCCAACTTTAATAGATAAGATAGAGCATATGACAGGTTTTGTTTCCATTTCAAATTCAAATGATTTAATAAAGATAAGTTATAAAAACAATAAAATATCAAAAAACATAGAGAAAGAATTTCATACAGTTGTTAGAAAATGGGCAGAAAAGTATAAGATTGATTTAGATTATGATTATAAGAAAGATCAATATTATTTATCATAAGGAGAATTAATGGGAAGAAATTTTATATTTGGAGATTTACATGGAAACGTTTCTGGAGAAGAGGTTTTTTTATACTTTAAAAAATTTCCAAAATCAAGAGAATTAACAAAAGAAGATGTTGTTTTTCAGCTTGGTGATTTTGGTTATATATGGAGATATCCAGAGTTTCAATTAAAATATAAAAAAGAACAGAAACAGCTAGATAATTTATCTAAATTAAATTTCACAATATTAGTAATTCCAGGAAATCATGAAAATTATGATTTGATTTATAAATTACCATTAATAAATAAATGGGGTGGACTAGTATATGAATATACTTCAATAAGTAATAATAAAATTTATTTTGCTAAAAAAGGAGAAGTTTATTTTATTAATGGTAAAAAGATTTTTACATTTGGTGGAGCAAAAACAATAAAATCTACTAGAACTTTAGTTTCGTACGAAATGTATAAAAATAAAGAAATTATAAAAAAAGTAAATTCTCTTTCAGGAAGAATTAGAAGAAAAAAAGCTTCATTAAGTGATATATGCTATTGGCCACAAGAAGATCCTTCTATGGAAGATATTATTAATGCGAAGAAAAATTTAAAGAAACATAACTATAAATTTGATTATATTTTAACACATACTGCTCCATATGAAATTATAGAGGTTATGTTAACAGAATCAAAAGATAAATATTTCAATAAAATAACAGTATGTGATACAGCTGCATTTTTATCTACGATAAAAGATAAAATAGATTTTGATATTTGGGCATTTGGGCATTTACATGAAAATATAGAAAAGAAGATTGATTCTAGGAGATATATATGTCACTATTATCAAGAACCAATAGAGTTAGATTAATCTAATTCTATTAATTTTTTAATTTTAATTTTATTTTCATGTGGTATAAGTTCAATGGTCTCAGAATCAAAATCAACTATAAGGATATCTTTGCTTAATAATAAATAATCAAATTTTATTTTTCCATATCCTAATTTTTCAGCATAAGAAATATGTCTAACAAATAATTTGAATGCATTTTTGTTTCCATTTGAATTATAAAAAAGTTCTTTATTTTCTATGTTGATATATTCTAAAATTTTATTTTTAAATTTTTCTGTCATATGAATATCCATTTAATATTATTTTAAAGATAAGTTTAGTATAATATTTATTAAATAAATAAATATGGAGAATAAATGAGTAAATCAATTGAAAATATTAATGTTAAGATTGAAAGAGTTATGGACGAGATTGAATCTTTAGAGGTTTTCTTAGAATCTTATAAGAAGAGTGGAAAATCAACTGAGAATCTAAAGAAATCTATTGGATTAAAGTATATGGGACTTCAATCTTTATTAAATGAAAAAGATAGAATTTTATCAGAAAAAAAACATATTAAGCAAATGATTAATGAAGAACAGGAGCTTTTTAAAAGATTCAATGAAGAGTTCAGTAAATCTTCTGAGGGCTTTAATCCTTTTCAGAATTTAACACCTAAAGATATTGTTGATAGTATTGGACGTGGTTTTGATCCTAATAAAGTCATTGCAAAAGAAAAATTTAATAAAGTTATGTCTAAGGATAATGAATTTCCATTAGAAGATATTTGTCCTGTTTGTAAAAATCATGAGGAAAAATTAATTATTAATTTACAAAATTCTTTAAAAGAGTATTTATTGTTTCAACTTGAAAAAGAAAGAGAAAAGATGTTAGAGTCAGTTGAGATAAAAATAAATGAAAAAAGAAAAAGAATTTTAAAAGAGATTGCTAAAGGAATTAATATTTCTTTAGTTTAAAATGGAAGTGGGGGATTGTATTCCCTTACTATATTTAGTACTTCATAATTTCTTCCTATAATGATAGTTTCTGTCATTATATAAATCTTATTATTTTTTATAATTTCTTTTTTATTTATATATTTACCTTTTTTTCTTTTTTTATATCTATCATAAATTTACCTTATTTTTAATAATATGGAGGAATTGGTGGGATTTGAACCCACGGACCATTATTTCTAATGATCGACTGGTTAGCAACCAGCTGTAATAAACCACTCTACCACAATTCCGATTTGGTGCCTTTACCCGGATTTGAACCGGGACGCTCGTAAGCCAGGGATTTTAAGTCCCTTGTGTCTACCAATTTCACCATAAAGGCATATTTTTGGCGGGAATGGTGAGATTCGAACTCACGGGCCCGTTATTAACGGACCGCTAGTTTTCAAGACTAGTGCATTAAGCCAACTCTGCCACATTCCCATTTATTTTGGCGGAAAATAGAGGGATCGAACCTCTGCTAGTGTTACCTAGACCACTCCTTAGCAGGGAGCTGCATTACCACTCTGCCAATTTTCCTTGGTGCGTTAAGTGGGATTCGAACCCACAGATTTACGATTCTTAGTCGATTGCCTCACCGCTGGGCTATTAACGCTTTTTGGTACAAGTAGTGGGAGTCGAACCCACACTTTCAAGATTTTAAGTCTTGTGCCTCTACCGATTGGACTATACTTGCTTATATTGGTACGTCAAGTGAGATTCGAACTCACACATTTACGGGCCTAGACCGATTGCCTCACCGTTGGGCTATTGACGTATATTTTATTAAATTTGGTTGTGATTTGAAAAAAGAGGGCATAAAAAAAGGGAGCCCAAGTTTTTCAACTCGAACTCCCTTAAAGATAAAGATTAACTTTTAATCGTTAATATCATCTCTTTTAGAGCACGAGTTATTATCTAGCGAACTAGATAAAGAGAGAGATAACGATAATAAACTGAATGTATTTACTCTTTTCATAACTAATGCTCCTTTATTAAAATTTATTTGTTGATTAAAAGTATATTTAAATTTAACTTAAAGTTAGCTTAAACCAATAAATTTAATCATCTGAATTAAAAATTCCCAATAATTGAAGTAAAGATAAGAATATATTTAAAAAATCCAAATATAAAGCTACAGCTCCTTCAATAGGTGTTTCATACGCGCCGTTGATAATATTTTGAGTATCTATAATAGTCATAAAACTAAAAAGTAAAACAACTATTCCAGAAATAACAACTGAAATGATAGGGTTATGTAAGAAGAAAACATTAATAAGGCTAAAAACTATAATTACAATTAGGGCTATTAACATAGGTTTTGTATAAGAAGTAAAGTCTGTTTTTGTTTTAATTGCAAAATAACTCATTATTCCCATAATAACTGACGTCATTAAAAATGCATTTCCTATTATGGCTAATCCACCAGTTATATTTACTACAGACACCATTAAAGGTATACTTGTTACACCTGTCATAAAAGTAAATGCAAATAAATTAATCAAATTAATTCCGGGCATTTTTTTTGTAAAATATAAACCTATTAAAAGTGCTATTTCTAATATAAAGAACATAAACTTATATTCAACTATAGTCGAGACATATGGTATTGTTAAATATGCACCTAATGCTCCAGCTAATAAAGAAGCTCCAAATAATTTATATGTTTCTTTAACAAATTTAGTAATTTGACTTTCTGAAGAAAAAGATGTTGTGTAATTATCTCTTTCTCTATAATAATCTCTTGATTCTATACTCATTTTAAGTACCTCCGTTTTTTATTTAATTATAGTTAATTTTTGTTAACTATATATTATTCAAGTTTAAATCTAATTAATAAGTGAAATTTTAATAATATTTAAAGATAAAAGTAGTTATAATATCTCTATCCCAACATAGAGATATGTTAAAGCTTTCACTTGTTGAAAGTTGAGCGACTAGGGACTCGCTCAAGACTATCATTCAACCTCAGTCAGAATCCAAGACTTCTTATTAGACTTTAAGCTTAAATATATTATAATATTTTAAAAAAGGACATATCGTGAATAAAATTCTATATATACCAACTTTTAATAAAGAAACAGAATTTGATTCATTTATAAAAGAAACTAATCCAGATATTATTCTTGTTTCTGGTGGTGATGGTTCTCTTCTTCATGCTATTCAAGACTTTTCTTATATGAATATACCTTTTTTTGGTATTGCAAATGGAACAGTTAATTTTCTTATGAATAAAATTCATGGTTTTTATTTTGAAGATTTTTTAAAGAAATTAAATTCTTTTGATTTTCTAACAGCTTCTAAAATTAAAATTTCTATTAAAAGAATGAGAAGTAATGAAACTTATTATAAAGTTTTTGAAACAGAAGCAATTAATGATATTGTTTTAGGTAATGGTATTATGGATTTTCACTCTTTTAATATAAAAGAAAATCTAACAGAATTTGATTTAAGTGGATTAGGTATTTTAATTTCTACTGCTGTTGGTAGTACTGCTTTTAATTATAATAATAATGGCCCTGTACTAAAATTAAATTCAAATGAAATCATTTTCAGTTCTTTAATTTCTGAAAAAGAAAAGCAGTTTCAGAAAATTTTGGAGCCAAGAAACATATCAATAAAATTGAAAAGTAGTAGACAAAAATGTTTTGTTTTTATAGACGGACAATCAAATGTTTTTGAATTAAAAAGAAATGATATTGTAGAAATAAGTAAAGGTTCTAATATTGAGCTTGGATTTATAGATAAAAATATTCTTTTTGAAAAAAGAGATAAATTAATAATAGGAGAATAACATGATTAAATTTAAAAATAATCCAGAATATAGAGTTGAGATAGATAAAACGAGTAAGATAAAAATTAATTTTCTAAATAGTGAGTCAGAAGATTTTTTTAATATTTGGAAAGAGGAAATTTTAGAGAATATTGATTATGTTGATATTCAACTATTTTTCTTTATGTTTTTAACTAGTATGCCAAGCACAACAAATAAAGAAGTTTTTGAAAAAGATTTTTGCATGAAGGAATTAGAAGTGGAGGTTAGAGAGATATCTTCATTAAAAGATATTTTAATTTAAATTATGGACTCCCTAGCAGGATTCGAACCCGCGACTTGTAAGTCCGTAGCTTACTGCTCTTCCAGCTGAGCTATAGAGAGATATGGAGCCCCGTGCTGGAGTTGAACCAGACACCGTCCGCCTATCTTAAGGAATGGTTTAGAAGACCATTGACAGGGCCACAGGGCATTTATATTGGTCGTAGGTGTTGGAATCGAACCAACTAGACATTACTGCCACCGGTTATCAGCCGGCTCCTTTATCCAATCAGGCAACCTACGAGTACTATTAAAGGGAATATTTGGTCGTCCTTCTAGGGATTGAACCTAGGACCCCTCGATTATCGGTCGAGTGCTCTAACCATCTGAGCTAAAGGACGTTTCTTTTAGTGTCACAAATTGGACTCAAATATTATCGCCTTAATAAGACGATTTCCTACTCCATTTAGAAAGATTGTAACAATAATTAAAAAATGCTATTAAACGAAAAAAGGCCCGAACAAAGATTTCTCTCTGCCGGGCCTTTTCAACTTTCGTTAAATGAAGTAAAACTAACTATCCGTCAGTTTCACTCCAGCCCAAGGAGTGTTCGATCTCAATAATCGTTCTAATAATTTTTCTAGTTTTGATTCTTGTTCTCATAACGATCTCTCCTTGGTTTTTTAATTTTAAAAATTATAATCTAATATTTCTTAAACTTAGCTTAAAATATTAATTTTCTTTATTTATTGCTAATACATTATGTTAATGTTTTGTATTTTCATTACATTGTCAATTATAATTTTAGTTGCCCTACTGGGGCTAAGTAATTCAGGTTATTTTTTAAATCCTGAATATCCAGGATTCTGGTTTATTATTTCTAGTACTATTGTTTCGTTTTTTGCTTTTCCACTATTTATTCAAGATACGGTAACGAATAAAGAGAAGAAAAAAGCAACCATAGGAATAGCAGTAGGTGTCATTGTATTTTCTGGTATTTTATTATTAAAGTCAGAATTTTTTAATGACCAAAATTTATACAGTTCTTTAAAAGTAGAGAAAAAAGACATTAAAGATCTTAACATCTCAAAACAAAGAGTTGTAACCCGTCAAATGGCTTTAAAAATAGCTAATAAAGTTATTGGTGGGAAATATAAAGGTATTCAAATAAGTTCACAGTATGAAATAAATAGAGATATGGGTTCTGTACAAATTGTGAATAATGAACTTGCTTGGGTTTTCCCATTAGACTTTTCGTCTTTTGTGAAGTATCTTAAGCAAGGTGTAATACCTGGCTATGTTATTGTATCTGCAACGGATCCGATAGCACAGCCAAATTTGGTTCTCGGGAAGGAAATGAGTGTATCGAAAAATGCATATTTTATGGATTCAGTAAGTAGAATCATGTTCCTTAAGTCAGGTCTTAAAGAAGTGGAAACACATTTTGAGATTAATGAAGAAGGGAATCCTTTCTTTATTGGACTTATTCAAGAACCTAAAAGTGGTTTCACCAATTTAGACACAACAAAAGTTATTTTGTTGAATGCTATGACTGGTGAAACTGAAGTTTTTGCCTCAAAAGAAGAGGCAGAAAAAACTCACCCATGGATTGATAGATTAATTTCTGAAGTTCATACAGAGGAAAGAATCACTTGGTATGGTTCTCTTTCTCAGGGATGGGGAAACACTATCATTGGTGGTGAAAATATCAACAAGCCAACTAGCTACAAAGGTAGAGAATTATGGTTTGTTGAAATTAATGGCCAACCTGTATTCTTTACAGGCATGACAAGTACCAATTCTAAAGATTCTTCTTTGGTTTCTGGTATTGCTGTTAACACTAAAAATGGTAGTGCTATTGAATTTGATCTATCTGGTGCTATGGACGAGTCTGGTGCAGTTGCTGCATTAGATTCTGGACTTGGTGCAGACGCTCAGAAATGGGAGCCTGTATTACCTCAACCGTTTGTTAAAGACGGTAAATTTTATTGGGGTAGTCCGATAGTTTCAGGTTCAAATATTTTTCAAAAAGTCGGCATTGTGAATGCTTATCAATAAGGTGAAGTATATTATGCTAAATCTTATGATAAAGCGCTCAGTAAAGTCGGCTTTAAATCTCAATCTGTTAATTCTAAAGAAACAATTGAGATTAATAAAGAAGCATATCTTAAGCTTCTTCAGAAGATTGACGAACTCAATGAGTTAAAACGTCAGCTTCTAGAGTAATCCCTTTAGGGATACTCAAACTTCTAGTTAAAATAAGTTTGTTCTAAGTGTTTTTTATTTATAATATTCATATAAATACAAGGATATACAATGAATATAGAGATACATAAAATTTATGATTTATTTTTAAATAAGAATATTGACCATTTAGTCTTATTTGCAACACAGTTTGATATAGATACTTTAAACCCACATAAAAAACCTAGAAAAAATCTAGAGCCTATAGAATTATGGATTGAAATTAAAGAAGACATTCAATTAGATTTAAATATCTTTCCAAGATTTTATATGGATAGAGATTTTGATTTTTTTATATCAGAAAACGGCATAAAAGGTAAAAATAAAAAAATAAAAATTCATAACAACGCATCTTTTGGAAAAGATATTTATTTTTTTGAGAATTATCAAGAAGCTATATCATATTGGAACAATAGAAAAGATTTTTATATTGATCTATTAAAAAAAGAAATTGCAAAAATAGATAATCTTATAGATAAGTATGAATCAGAAAAAATATCTTATTAATTTAAAAACAATAACTATATTACATTACAACTCTTAAATTTAAGGGAAAATTAATTTAAAGGATACATTGTGATAGTTGTAAAAATAAAAGATAAAAAAGACTGGAAAAAAGTCTTTAATAAAAAGCAATTAAATCAAATTGAGGTTATATTCAACCAACATTTTTTAAGAAATGCAAAAAATGAAGTAGAAGATGGGGTTGAATATATAGACAACTTAAAACATAATAGAGATATTGTTCATGCTGATACAGGTGTTTGGGATGATACATGTGGTATACGTCCAAAACAAATCAAAAAAACATTAGAAGTTGTAGATATGAAATATCTTTTATATGTTTTAGATTATGTGCAGTCAGAATTTGACAAGATGGCAAACAAATATGAATATGAGGAGAGATCAGATATTCATAACTTCACTTTTTATGATTTCAATGAGTTTTTCAAATCAGTTTCTTTTACAGAAAAGAAAATTATAAATCATAGAAAGACCTCAAAAAAGAGAATTAAAGATGAAATTGAAGCTGCAAAACTCAGAGATTTCAAATTTTCTTTAAATTCTATTAGATATGGAGAGGATTTCTATAATAATCTAACAGATGAAGATAAAAAAATCATTTTTGAGAAATTTTTATCAACAAAAAGTATAGATTCAGAAATTCTTTTCGCGATGTCTAAAGAGCACTGGAAAAATACACAAGGATTTATTCCACAGGTAAATGAATTACTAGTTATTGATCCTAATGCTTGGAATAAAACTAGTTTTTTAACGTCTTTAAATAAATTATACAAAACAAGACAATTTCAGAAATTAAATGAGGATGATAGAAAAAACTTCATTGATCTTTATTTGATTTTTGGAAATGATTTGTCTGAGATTCCATTTGATATAGTTGGTAAAAAGTCTGATTTTTTCTTTAATTCATTAATGTTAAATGAAAACGGAACAAATAAAGCTTTTAGACGTATTTTGCAAAACTACACAAAGGGTATTGTTCCTAGCTTTACATTAACTGATTTGGCGCTATTTAATTATATTCTAAGTAGTAATCAAAAAATTTCTAAGAAATTTGAGAACAAAAAAGAGATTTTCATTAAAGATTTAAGATCGTTGGTTTCAATTGGTGAATTTACAGATAAAATAAAAGAAGCTGGGTATTCTAAATTAATTCCATATTTAATGACAACTCCTGAGGATAGTTTAAAGAATATTTTTAAATTGAATTATTCTGAAATTCTTCGTTTATTTGAAGAGAATAAAGATAATGAGCAAATCATACCAACAGCTTCATTTAAAATAAAAGATTATGAATTTGAAGTTATTGATAAAAAAGATATTAGAGGTTATATTTGTGGATATCCTTTTTCTTGTCAATATATT
>Ga0256843_1002042_pt1 | contig 15120 bp, 20 predicted proteins | sample AlvinellametaG_FD_191572 | JGI IMG/M metagenome (GOLD analysis project Ga0256843, IMG submission 191572) | Pompeii worm associated microbial communities from hydrothermal vent at the East Pacific Rise, Pacific Ocean - Alvinella | ecosystem: Host-associated > Annelida > Integument > Unclassified ... | reverse complement strand
AAGTATGCTTCACCATATAATGGTCCAGGGCATGGTACAGAGTATATTTTTCATGCGAAAGTTAAAAGATCTTCAATTAATTGGTTCAAGACTTTTCTTTTGTATGTTTTTGACGTATATGGGGAAACAGAGAAAGAGATACGTTTATTTGAGAATAGAAGAGTTTATGATCTTTTTATTGAGAAAAAAGGTTCTGTATTATTTTCAGATTTTCGGTATAAGAAGTGTATTGCATAAGTTTGAGTTTTTCTCAAATTTATGTATATCTTTTAGATTTTTTTGAAATATATATAATACATAATACAAAATTTGTCTGTTGACGCACTTTTTCATGAGGGTGCCGAGGACGTAAAAGGAGTTATCATGAAAAAAATTAAAATTTAATAAAACACGTGTAGATTTTTATACGTGGACAGAGGGTCAGTTTAAATACTGGTCCTCTGTTAATCAGGATACAGAAGAAATTCTTGCTGTATCCTGGTGCAACTACCAAGGTCAGGATAGTGAGAGAATTAAAAATTCTCGAGCTTATTCTGCTGTGATTAAAACTACGGCAGCTGTCCTTGGAATGGGTGATCATAGAAAAGGGTTAAAACTTCTTCAGAAGTATAAACATATTAATGGTAAACCTAAAAATATGTTAAAGTAACCGGGCACGGTTAAGGTAAGCACATGCAGGTTGACTGACTCTGGAGAAGACCAGACAGGATTCCTTGAGATTGAGAGATCTCTAAAAAGGTAAAGTCTTACCCACCCCTCTAGGGTGAATTACTTCGTAATTAAACCCTATTCGGGTTTTACTGCTTCGAGGGTGAATTATTTCATAATTAACCTCTCAGGTTTTCACTGCTTCGAGGGTGAATTATTTCGTATTACTTTTTCAACAATCTCATTAAATATTCAAATAAATTAATATCTCTTTTAGGAAACTTTTAATAAAATAATAAAAAAAGAGGAAATCACATGATAGAAAAACAAATAACTGTTTATGAAACAGAAGACGGTAAACAATTTAAAAATAAAGAAGAAGCAATATTGCATGAGAATTTTTTAAAGCTAAATGAAGAGGATATAAAAAAAGAGATAAATGAATTTTTATCTAATATAGACAACTATGATAGTTGGGTTAAAAAAGATAATTTTTCAGAAGAAGAGACTCATTACTGTAGCAATATAAGAAAAGAAAACAATAAAATTCATTTAACAATTGTTGAAAATAAAGATAGTTGTGTTGAATTAGACGAAGATTTTTTAATTGATTTTGATAAATGGAATAATTACATAGATCGCATAACAAAAAAATATAATATTGAGTTTAAGATACCTATTTGGTATTGGTCTAAATAATTTTAATTATATTACTTAATAATTATTCATATATATTTGAATAATAAATCAAACTAAAAAAGGATATAAGTATGGAAATCAAATATGAGAAATACCAAACATTAAAAGAGAGTAAAGAGATTAAGGAAATCAGTAAACAAGAAAGAGAGCTTGAGAAAAAAGCTTTTAAAATTGTTTTAACTCTAAAAAATGCAAAAGGTGAAATAGTTGATAAAATTGAAACTACTTCAATTGCTGAGTCGAATAGTAAAAAATATTCTATGTATGAGAGAAAACAAATTGCAAATGAAGAAGTGATTGCAAAACTTCGAGAACTCAATAAAAAACGTAGAGAAATTGCTATACAAGAAAACATTGAGAGAAAAAAACAACTCATTAAAGATCTTGCTGATAAATATCAAGTTAATTTCGACTTTATGGAAAAGTTGATTAATTTAGCATTAAGAAAAAATGCAGCTTTTTATAGATTCAATAATGAGAAAAATCTTAATGATTGTTGCAATATTTCTGATTATTATTCAGAAGATCTATATTTACATGAACATGTATTTGATCTTATTGTTGAACTTGCTGATATTGAGATCGAATATTATAGATTAACACACTAGAGTTTTTACTCTAGAGTGTTTTTAAATCATTTTGGTTTAATATTTAAACTATTTTGTATGGTTCATATCTTTTTAAGATATATTACATTATAATCTACTTAATTCATTAAGTGGAAAATTTAAATATAGGGAGTAATTATATGCTCGTACAAACAGATTATAGTTTATTCTCTTCAGCTTTAACAGTTAAAAAAGCTGTATCAGCTGGAGAAGAATATGTTGTCTTATGTGATAACAATCTTTTTGCAGTACCTACGTTTGTGTATGAATGTAGATCACAAAATAAAAAACCAATTGTTGGTTTGCAAAAAGAAATAGGTGAAGCTAGATATTTATTCATAGCTTTAAATGACGCAGGTTATCATACATTAGTTGAGTATGAGTCTTTAGGTTTTAAAGACGACGTCTTTTCTAATAATAATATTTTAACAATTCTTGTTGAGGTATTAGGTGAAAAAGTAAAACCTGTAAAATATGCATTAATTACAGACAAAGAATATGAGAAGAAACTATTAAGTAAATTCTCAGAAGTGTTTGTTAATGCTAGAATCATTAATGGTGAAGAGGATACAGATATTTATACTGTAGGTCTTGTAAAAGCTATTGGTGAAGGTAAAGGTTTTGACGAGACAGTTATTCAAGTGAATTTCAACAATAAAGATCATGAAACTTGTGATAATTGTATTGAAATCAAAGATCTAATTTCTGGTATTGAGGATTATTTTAGTTTTGGTAATCCGACACCACCAGAGTTTAAATTTCGTGAAGAAGTTTCTAGTAAGTATGGCATTCAAACTTCAAATGATCAGGAGCTATTCGAGTTCTTATGTATGAAGGGTTTAAATTTTAGATTCAAGGAGTTAAATATTCCAGAGTCTGAAAGACAAACTTATTTAGACAGATTATCATTTGAAATGAATGTTATTAAAAACATGAAATTCCCAGGGTATATGTTAATTGTTTGGGATTTCGTAAATTATGCAAAAAGTGTTAAAGTTCCAGTAGGTCCAGGTCGTGGATCTGCAGCGGGAAGTCTTGTTGCTTTTGCATTAAGAATTACAAATATTGATCCAATTAAATATGGGTTATTATTTGAGAGATTCTTGAATCCGGATCGTGTATCATTTCCAGATATTGATATGGACTTTGCTCAAGAGGGCAGAGGTCAAATCATTGATTATGTATCTGAAAAGTATGGTAAAGAGTGTGTTGCACAGGTAATTACATTTGGTAAGATTGGTGCTAAGTCAGCTATACGTGATATAGCAAGAGTTTATAGAGCACCATTATATGTTGCTGATAAGATTGCGAAGTCTATATCAGATAAACCTGGTACAACACTTGATAAAGCCTTAAAAGAAGATAAGGACTTTTGGGAAAACTGGAGAAAAGAAGATTTTGTTGTTGATAAAATTTTAAATGGTTCTATAAAAGTTACTGGCATGACAAGAAATCTTGGAGTTCATGCTGCAGGGTTAATTATTGGTACAGTACCTATTTATAAAAAAGCACCTCTTTATACAGTTGGTGACGCTCAAGTAGTTGGTTTTGACGGGAAATATTTAGAGGACGTAGATCTTGTAAAATTCGACTTTCTCGGGTTAAAAACACTTGACGTTATTGATAATGCAATTAAATTTGTAAAAGAACAAAGAGGTGAAGTTGTTGATTTTAATAAGGTCGACATTGAAGACAAAGGCACATATGAGTTTATCAAGAAAGGTAATAATCTTGGTGTATTTCAGATTGAATCAGCTGGTATGAGAGGTTTAGCCAAATCTTTACAACCAGATAGATTTGAAGAGATTATTGCAATGTTAGCCTTGTTTAGACCAGGTCCAATGGAAGCTGGTATGCTAGAGAGTTTTATTGAGCGTAAACATGGAAGAGAGGAAGTTAATTACTTTTTTGATTCTATGACAGAGGCTTTAAAACCAATTCTAGAACCGACTTATGGACTTATTGTTTATCAAGAACAAGTAATGCAAATTGTACAAGCAATTGCAGGATTTAGTCTTGGAGAAGCGGATCTAGTTCGTAGAGCCATGGGTAAGAAAAAAGCAGAAGAAATGGAAAGAATTTCCAAAGATTTTGCTGAAGGTGCAGTTAAAAAAGGATATAAGAGAGAAGAAGCTATTGAATTGTTTCATTTAATTGAAAAGTTTGCTGGATATGGTTTTAATAAATCACATTCAGCTGCTTATGCAATGGTAACATTTCAAACAGCATATTTGAAAACTTATTATCCATTAGAGTTTTTTACAGCACTATTAAATTCTGAGATTGGTGATACGGATAAGATTGCAATGTATATTTCTGAGGCAAAAGAGTTAGGTATTGAAATTATTCAACCGGATATAACTATTTGTTCTTCAGAATTTAAGATCGTTGACGGTAAAATTGCATTTGGGTTGAAGTCTGTTAAAGGTGTTGGATCTGGAGCAGAGACATTAATTCACGGTATTGAAAAACATGGTTGTGATTTAGTGAATTTGTTAAAACACACACAAATGGACAAAGATAAAGAGATTGCTTCTCTAGATAGTAAGATTAGGAGACTAGAAAAGTCAATACTTACAATTGATAAGAATATTGATAAGTCTAATCTTCGTATTTCAAATCTAAATGAGAAAAAAGCTAGAAAAGGCTCTTTAACTCCAAGAGAAGAGGAGTCTATTTTAACACATGAAGCTAAGATCAGAGAGTTTATAAATAAAATAGACTCTATTAAATCAGAGATTTTTGAGCTTAAAAAAGCAAAAGAAGATTTATCTGGTTTTAGTTCTAATGTTGAAAAAGTAAACAAAAGAGTCTTTGAAGCTTTATCTTCAGTTGGGGCATTTAATTGTTTTGGTGTATCAAGAAAATTCTTAGTTGAGAACACTGTAGCATTATTAAATCCTAAAACGATTGATAAGGTTGATTTTTCAACTAAAGATCAAGAGTATAGTAAAGCTGAGCTTATGAAAATAGAAGAAGAGCTAATGGGTGTTATTATGAACAATCCATTCAGTGTTAACTATTCGGAGTATGATATACCTGACGATTGTGCAATTGCTATTATTCTTGATAAAGTTGAAAAACGCAAAAAAGACGGTTCACCATATGTGTCACTAAAACTCCTTCTTCATAATATGAAGATTATGGAGATATCAGATTTTAATAATAAGTCGAAAAAATTCGATATTGGATCTGAAATTGACATTTCATTTGCCTATAATGGTAAATATATAAATCTTAGAAATCTAACAGCAGTTAAAAAAGATAAATACCCTTTAAAAACTAAAGAGAGTGTTGAGCTTGAAATAACTGTATTAGATCCTATCCCAGAAGATTTAACTGAAGTGGATAGTATAAAGGTTTATGATTTAAATGGTGAGTTGATCGCTATTTTAAGTTAGTGCATTTATTGCACTAACACATTTTATGTGTATTAAATATTTAAAGTTTGTCTAATTAAAACCATAAGTTTTTTAGCTCTATCTACTTCTTCAGATATAGAATCAATATTATCAAGATCATTAATTTTTGAATCTATTTCCATTAATAATGAAGCTCCGAGATCCTCTAACCTAATTTCACTTCTATCTTCTTTTTCTAATCTGTTGATTGTATTTTGAAAAACATTAGTCATTAATTCTAAATCATTCATTATTTTTTTTGTTTGTTCATTCATTGTTTTCTCCTTTTAGTAATTTAAAATATTTAACTTCTAAAGAAGCTATTTTATATATAAAATTAAATATGTGTTCATTTACGTCTGATTTATTAATAAAATAATCAATATCAGATATCTCTTCCATAAGATAAGATATTTCTGTATCTTCAATTTCAATTGTTCCAATATAAAAATTTAACACTAATGAATTTTTTTGTAAAGAAATATTTAGTATCTCTTTTAAAATATTTAAATCAATATTAAATTCCTCAGATAAATCTTTTAAGAATTCTTCTTTAATTTTAATTCTTAATTCTTTTAAAGATTTAGTAAGTTCTTCTTTTAATTTTAAAATTTCTGCATTGATATTCATATTTTTATTCTTAGTTTTTGTATAATTTTCATATTTACCTGAATATGCCTCAGCCATTGTCAAATTTGTTTTTTTATCTAAAATATTTCCATTTGAATCTTTCAATACAGCAGTAACTGTAATTAATTTAGATTTAAGTTCTTCTTCTTTTTTTAAAGAATCTTTAATAATATTTTCAATTTGTTTACTATATTTTTCATAATTCATTTTATATCCTTTAAATATATTTTACAATTAAGGTGCTTAATTAGTGTTTAAATTTTAAATAGTTTAAAACCTCATGATTAAAAAAATCTTGAAACCCCTTTAATTCTTCTTGATTTCGTACAAATGTCAGCATTATATTGTTTCTTATTTCAGAGTCTGGACTTAAATGTTTTTTATAAAAAGTTAATGTATCTTTTAGATCTTCTTCTTTGATATGTTTTTTGAATGAGACACCATTTAAATTTTTAAATTCTTCAAGAACTAAATGATCTATAACTTTAAATATTCTATCAGCTATAATCTGAGAATGTTTATCTTCTTTGTTGACAAAATCTAATACCATATCAAATAGTTTTGTATAGAGTTCTTTATTTTTTAAAACATGTGTTTTTAAAAATTCTTGAATATCTCTTTGAATTACTTTTTCAATCTCATTAAGATATCTTAAATTAAAATATTTTCTAAATAAACTTGTATGAGATAACATAATTGATAATTTCAAATCTTGTTTTAAATATTTATTTCTTGGACTTAAAAAGTTCGAATATGTAGATTTTAATAATTTTATATCTTTTCTTATCATTTAAAAGTCCTTTAAATAGTTTAATAAATCTTCTAAATCATTTTTAGATATTTTAGGATATATAATAATAAACACTGAATTGTGTACTTGCAATATTGGTTTTACAGTATGTTCTTTATCAAATTTATAATATTTTTTACCATTATATTCCCATTCTTTTTTCAAATAAGGTTTTACTTGAAAATCAAATTTTTTTAATTTCTTTAAATCTATATTCTTTTTACTTACCCAGATAGATACAGAAAAGAATTCTATATCTTTAATATCTTTTGGGTATGAGAAGGATTTTCTTTTATATTCGTCAATTTGAACTTCAAACAAATCAATATAAATAGATTCATAATATGATTGATATGGGAAACGTTCATTATGTTCAATTTTTAAATTTTCTAGCATTTTTTATCCTTATAAATAGATATTACATAGTATGTAATCTATGTAAGATTATAAATTTTATTATACAGGAGAATCACTTATGTACAACTTAATTGATTGTGAAGTTATAGATACACATATAGTGTATGAGAAGTTCCCAAAAGGTGAACTTATTTTAGCTTTATTTAATGAAGCTAAAGAAGAAGAAGAATTTGAATCATTTGATTTAGATTCTGAAAATTGGTATTTTGGTGGTATTGGTATTAATTCAACAGGTTCATATTATGTTATGGATATGATAAAAGTTTTTTATAATTTAAAAACAGGTGATATTTTATTATTTCCAGATTATGACAATGTTGAGAATTCGTATGCTTTTACACCATTTAGGGCTGAAGACAGTATTTATATAGAAGTTTTTCAAAATACAAAAAAACATGTGATAATTGAAAAACTAAATTTAGTTGAGGTAATGTAATGAAAATGACAATAGTACAAAAATCAAGTTTGGATCAAACGGATAATTGGTCTGCAGAATTTAATATCTATGGTAAGAGTATCATAGATAGTGTTTTAAGACAATGTTTAGATAGATCAGCTTTACAAGCTGCGTTAAAAGAGGAGTTAAGATTTGTTAGAATACACTGTTTTGCTTTAAATATGTCTATTAATCATAAAAAGACATTAATTTCTGCATTAATAGGTGGATCAGGAAATAAGCAATCAGTAGATATATTTATGTTAATTAAGTATATTGAAGGTTCTATTAATTTAGATCGTGCTAGAATGATAAAAGCATTAATTCTATCAATTGTTTTGAAAAAAGCAGTTGAAGAAAATAAATTAGAGTTAGAAAAATATATTGAGTCAGAATTGAAAAAGATTTTAGATTTAAGAAAATCATTAGATCAAATCTTATCAATTAATTAAAAGGAGAAAAAATGAGTTTAACAGAAACAAAATTAATTAAAAAAATCGAAGAATCAGATCTTGAGACTCTAGATAAACGATATATAGAGGTATATATGGCAGGAATTAGATTAAGCCCTGCAGAACCAGATAATCTTAGACTTGGATATACATACAAAATAAAACCTGTAAAAATTGCTTTATTTTGTAATGGAAATACTCTTTATTATAGAGAATTTTCTAAAAAAACTGGTGCAATGTTATCAACAGAAAAGCAGAATTTTATAATTAATAATCTTTATTTAACAAAAGAAGAGGCTGTTGATAGATATATGAGTGATTTAAGAGCGGCTGATAGAATGATTTTTGAAAAGAGAGAATCTCTTAGTAGATTGCTATCAGATCTTGTTGATTTAGATTATTTAAACAATATTTAGTTTATCGCTACAATTTATTTGTAGCGGTATTTATCTTTTAGATAATGTTTAACTTAAAAAGTTCTGAGTAAAGCTAAAAATGCTTTACTCTTCAATGTACTTAAGAATACCTCTTAATTTTTTAAAAGATAACTTGTTAATTGTATTATCTTCAAGACCGAACTTTTTAACAAGATCTTTTTTAAAAAGAAGTTTATCTTCTTCAGTTTTAAATCTTCTATTTAAAAGTTTTTTAATTTTTTTTGGTCCACCAACAACTCTAAAACCTTTCTCATGTAAAAATACTTTTACATTTTCATAATTTTCAAAAAGCTCTTTTAACTCTTTAACTTTAAAATTATGAAGATCTTTTAGTTTTTCTAATTTCATATATATATCCTTGAGTATTTGATTTCATTGATAAAAAATCAATGATTAATTTGTAATAAGTGTAAATTAAGCTAAAATTTAAGAGAGTTTTGATAATATATAATATATCTTATACAGGAGAATAAAAAAATGAATATAAAAGAAATTGTAGAGTATCAAAACTCTTTAAATACAAAAACATGTGGTGAAGATTGGGTAAAGGGTGTTTGTAGTAAAACAAATAGAAATATCAATTGGTATTTAGCAATACATATGGAAGCTGCAGAAGCAATTGATTGTTTCCCATGGAAACATTGGAAAAGTGTAGATAGTGGAGTAGATATTGATAATTTAAAAATAGAACTTGTAGATATTTTTCATTTTATCATTTCTCAATTAATTACCTCTACAGGTATTGAGACAACAACAGCTATTTTAGAACAATATATTAAATCTAATAGAAATGTAAAAATGTTTGATTGGGAAAATTATATTATTTTTAATTTAGAAAAACTATCTTTACATGCGATAAAAGAGAATATTAATTTTATTTTAGATACATTCTTTGAAATTATTGGTTGTATACCAGGATTCAATATTGAAGAGTTATTAAAAATTTATATTGGTAAAAATGTTTTAAATGAATTCAGACAAAATAATGGTTATAAAGAGGGCACTTATATTAAATTATGGGACGGAAAAAATGAAGATAATGTTTTCATGTTAGAGATTATTTCAGATATGGATACTTTATGTTTTGACGACGTCAATAAGGCACTAGAAGATAAATATAAAAAATTAATTCAAGGAGTGTAAATTGTTAAAAAATCTAGTATTAAGAGCATTAGAAAATTCAGATAAAAGTGAGAATCCAAAGGTTACCTTGGATTCTGTAGTTGAGATTATTACAAATGGTTTACAAACAAGACCTCAAGCAGAAATTATTTTAGAGAAGATCTTCTCATATATGCAAACAGTTTATCTAAAAAAAGATATAGAGTCTTTTGTGGAGTCAAGACTTCATTGGTTAGAAGAACCAGTTTTGGCTACAGATAGAAATATAGGTAAAGCTGCATATAAATTAGTTTCTGAAATCAGTTTGATTTTATGTGAAGAAGAGAAGTCAATTAAATTAAGAACTTTATTTGATTATCTTAGAAATTTAAGATAGGAGTTTGGTATGAGTGTTAAAAATAATTTAAGAATTTTAAAAGATAAGGACTCTCAGTTATCAGAAAGTATTTTTGATCAATATATTATTTCTAGATTCAATTTTGGCTTATCAGGATTAGAGATTTCTAATATAGAAGGATTCTTTAAGAAGATAGAGAAATCAAATTATCATTTAAAGAAGCATAAGTTTAAATTACAACGTAATGGTAATACTTTGTATTACTTAGAACGTTCAGATACATATGACTACGTCTCAACAGATATTGATAATATATTTGTAATTATTAATGTTTGGGATAAGGACAAGGCTTATGTTGAATTATATGGTGCTTCTATCTCTTGTGTAGAGAAGTTTTATGCTGATTTTGAAGAATTCTTCTTGTATGACGAGGATTACTATGTTCAATTACATTCATTTTATGTTGACGGCGGATTAAAGTATGACGTATTAAATTTAAAAAAAGAAGAACTATCAGATATTTCTAAAAAATATTTTAGAGATTTTATTGATACAAATATGTTTTTTGAGGAATTTTTTAAAGCGAAAGAGAGTATTTTAGTTTTATCTGGTAAACCAGGTATTGGTAAATCAAAATTTGCTACTATGGCATTAAAATATTTAATAGAAAACGGATCTGAATTTGTTGAGAATAGTGACATGTTTGATTCTTCAAATATTAATGTTGCATATGTAAAAAATGAAGCTATTTTAGCTACAGATATGTTTTGGGTAACATTAAAGAAAAATGATTACACTTTAGTTATTCTTGACGACTTAGATCATTTTTTATCAGCTAGAGAACAAAGTGTATCGACCGATTTAGATCAACAAAAAAATCAATTTATTTCACATTTTTTAAGTTTTTCAGACGGTCTCATACCAAACAAAACAAAATTTATAATTACAACAAATAAAAATATAGACTCAATTGATAAAGCATTATTAAGAGAGGGGCGTTTATTTGGTGTATTTGAATTTTCTGAATTAACATATGAGGAAGCAAAAGATATTTGGGTTGAGGCTGGATTAAAGATTGAAGATTTTGAAATTGAATTTAAGGGTAAAGAAAAAATTCTACAAAGCGTACTTGGATCTTTAATTCACTCATACAAACAAAATGATAAAATGAAAAGAAAATCATTCCTTAAAGAAGATTCAAAAGCAGATATTTCTTCTAAATTCTTGAGAGAGAAAAAAGTTGGACTAATCTAAAAGATAGAGAAAGTTTTAACACTTTCTCTTTTGTAGAAACTCATTTTCTACTAATATTTTCACCACAATAAAAGCAAAAATAGCAATTATTCCAGTAAAAACTCTAGCCAATACAGGTACCTCTGTTGACAATGTAGCAGAAGCGGCTACAAAAAACAAGATAGCTGCTAATAAAACCATTGCAGCTTCAAGAAATTTTTCAATACTCATAATAATCCTTTTGTTTGTTTTTTTTATTTAAACTACAATATGTAGAATATGTTATGTAATATACATAAATAAGATACATTATTTCATTTTGTATTTTCTAGACATATCAATTAATGGTTTTAGAAAGAAGAATTCTCTTTCTAGTTGATTTAGAAGATCATTATGAAATGTGGACATAAAAATAAAAAATTTAAATACTTCTTGTTCTTTTAAATAATATGGTAAATTTTTAAAAAATTCTAAACGATCATTATAATTTGTTTTTTCTTTTAATAAAAAAACAAGATCTTCATGATCTAAATTTTTAGTATCTAGGATAAATTCATTTACAATCATATTATGATTCCTGTATATTTTGACAAACAATCATATCAACATTATCAGAAATGTTTTTTATGAGAGTATGAAAAAATATATCTTCTTTATTTGAAACTAATAATTTAACACTGTCATGAAATAAATTATGAAGATTAAAGTAGAATAAAATAGAATTCTTTCCAGTTTTAGAAGAGTATAAAAATTTAAAACTTAAATCATTTGAACATTTAATTATTTTGTTTTTTTCTGTAATTCTGTATGGGAAATCAGATTCAAATTGATTTTTATCTGACACAAAAATCAACTCATAATTTAAATTTAAAATTTTTTCATATTCTAGTTTTTTATTATATCCGGAAAAAATTATATGAGAAATATTTTCAGTTTCAAGATCCTGTAATAGTTGATCTGATATCTCTTTAACTCCCGGTTTAATAATTGCAATATTTTCAATTTTTAAAAAATCATTTAAATTTTCTATAGTCATATTCTTTCTCCAGAAGTTTTTTATTTAATCATATATAATATATACTTAAACTGAGATTAATATTTACTTAAATTGGTATAAGTATTCTTTTTTAAGATTCTTTAAGTTTTAATATAATATACTTTCGTTATCTAAAGATTTCGTATCTTTAGAAATTAAAATTAAAAAGGATAATAAGTTTGTTAAACTTAAAGGTAAATTATCATGAAAAAAGAAATTGTAAGAAAGGAGCTCAAGGAACTTGAGTTAGATACTAAATATAAATTTGAGGCAGAGTTTAAACGTTTTGGTTTAGATAAACGTACGAAAGAAAAAGGGACAGTGTTACTTTTAAATGTTTATCTTATAAAAGACAATAGTGAAAAGAAATTTGTAACAGATCATGTTTGGGTCAAGGATTCAAAACGCTGGAATAATGCAAGGGACCATTTAAAAGAAGGTATAAAAGTTAGATTTACAGCAGAAGTAAAACCTTATTATAAAGAAGGTAATCGTGAATTTTTTGAGAATTATGCATTATCAAACATTAGATCAGTGGAAATAATCTAAAAGATTAATTAGCCTGGCAAAATACCAGACTAACTTTCGAAAGTTGAAACCATAAGAAATTCTTCTTCAGAATTGTATTCTTTTATTTGAATAACTTCTCCCCAAGAATTTCCTAGATCTGCAAATAAAACAGCTAAGCCACTATCATAAACTAAGAATCTTGCTTCGCCAACAATATCTACATTAAGATCTTCGATCTCAACAATATCCTCTAACATAAGTTTTTGACCAACTTTTAATTCATTAAATTTCACTTTATCTTCCATTTTCTTATCCTTTATTTCTTTCATACAGACTTTGATTGTTACGAACATAAATTCTATTAACAATTAAAGTTTTAAATCCTGCAACAATTACAAGATCACCGTTTTTATCTTTTTTCCAGTTAATTCAATTATCTGTAGCTTCAAACATTAATTTCTTAATGTCTAATTCTGTTAAATTTATAGATCTCCTTAACTTTTAATTTATCTTATTTATACAATAAGACTACTATGTAATATATCTTAATCTTAGATTAAGAATCTATTTAATATACTTATAAAAATCTTAAGAACATAAAAAAATATTAGACTTTTTTAATAATTTTGAGCTTTGTAAACGAACTCCGCCCTGAAGGGCGAGGTCTTACGGCTTTTTTGATAAAAAAATCAAAAGTTCTTAGAATCAGATTTTAAAACATTATACATGAAAGAACTATATAATCATATGAGGATAAATAATTGTTAAATTCTACAACAGAGCAACTTGAAATTATATATACGGACGAACAAACAGTATATGTTCCGGCTTTAGCAGGTACTGGTAAAACCTCAACATTAGTTGAATATACAAAATTACATAAACAAAGTAAGATTCTTTGTTTATTTTACAACCAATCAATGAAATTAGCAGCAATGAGTAAATTTCCAGAAAGAGTTGATATTCTTACATACCATGGGTTGGCCAAACAATCTTTTAAAGATTATAATGTTTCTGATATTGATTTAACTAAAATATCTGAAATAACTGGTCTTACAATTAAAGAGAGTTTTCAATTAAATAAATTATTATCTGAATTTTTTAATTCTAATTTAAAAGATTTAAATGAGTTAAATTCACCACTAGTTGAACATGCTAATATTATTTGGCAAAAAATGATATCAAAAGAGATAGATATTACACATGACGGATATTTAAAGTTATATCAATTAAATGGTCCTGATCTATCTGAGTATGATATTATTTTAATTGACGAAGCACAGGATCTATCAGCTGTTATGGTAGACATTGTTGATCAACAAAAAGATTGTACAAAAATCTATGTTGGAGATATCAATCAACAGATTTATGCATTTAGAGGTTCTGTAAATGTTTTTGAAAAAATTCATACAAAATTCAAACTCACACAGAGCTTCAGATTCGGTCAAAACATTGCAGAGGTAGCAAACGTTGTGTTAAGACAAAAAGAGTCTTCAGAGCTCTTAAAAGGGTCACCAGAGATTGATTCTGAAGTATTGTTTGATTCTTCCATGACAGATATACAAAAAACACATATTTTTAGAACAAATACGTCACTATTTGTGAAGGCTGTTGATTATATGAATACTGGTAAAGAAGTTTATATAATAGGGGCTGAAAATATCTTTTCAAGACTTGAGAATGTTTTAAATTTGTATGAGGGTAAACCAATTATTAATGATAAATACATGGAAACATTTAAAAACTTTAATGAATTAAGAGGTATTGCTAATATTGTTCCAGAATTTAAATTTATGATTAAGTTAGTAGAATCATATGGTTCTTCTTTACGTGATTATATTAAAAAATTAATAAAAGCCTCTAATCGAAGTGCTGAGCATATTTTTGTTACAGCTCACAAATCTAAAGGTTTAGAATTTTTGTATGTGAAAATTGAAAATGATTTTATGAAAATTGAAAATGCTTCTACTGAGGAATTAAATTTATTATATGTTGCAATTACAAGAGCAAGTTATTATTTAGAATTAAATGAGGATCTAAAAGATTATCTTAGATAAGACCAAAAGGTCTTTCTAAGATTTTAAAATCATTGACGCAAGATCAGACGTATAAATATCGTCTCTATTCCCTGCTGAATCTACACAATAAACTTTATATATGTAATTGTGATCTTCATTATCTATAGGTAAGATTGTAAAATCTTTAATTTTAATTTCAACACCTATATTTTTTGCTGCGAGACCAACCATTGCAACTGATTCAGAAGGTGATAGTTTTGTATCAGTTTGTAACATATCTAGAATACCACCTTTATTTTCAAAAAGATATTGAGATAGTCCCATGATTCCATGAGTGTTAACAATC
>Ga0256843_1002041_pt1 | contig 15127 bp, 12 predicted proteins | sample AlvinellametaG_FD_191572 | JGI IMG/M metagenome (GOLD analysis project Ga0256843, IMG submission 191572) | Pompeii worm associated microbial communities from hydrothermal vent at the East Pacific Rise, Pacific Ocean - Alvinella | ecosystem: Host-associated > Annelida > Integument > Unclassified ... | reverse complement strand
AAAATCAAACAATCCCAAGAGTTAAAAAGCTCTTGAAAATGTCCTTTTAAAGTTTATTGTTACTGGGCTATTATTTTTTTATTTTTTTCGCCCCGTTTAAGTTATTCTTTATAGGATTGCTTTTTATTTATTTTGTTGATTATAACAAAAAAATATTATAGAATAATAGAGATATTAATCTTTTATTTTATTTGATATGGTAATATTTAAAAATTATTTAAAAACTTAAAGAGGAAAACAGATGAAAAAAATAGGATTGACACTAAGTGCTTTAGTTTTGATTTTTGTAATATATTACATGTCAACAGGTTCAAAACAGATAACAAAAGAGATGAGAGAAGAGGTAAATAAAGAGTTAATAAAATTAAAGTCATCTGGCTTTGAAATAGATGAACAAAACTTATCAGACAAAAAACAACACATTGTTTTAACATTCAAAGATACAGATAAAATTGTACAATATCTCAAAAAACAAAATCAAAACATAAGCAAAAGAGATATAGAGATGATAAAAGGTATGCAAATGGGTGTAGATATAGAATATATGCCTACAGCTAAAGATGCCGTAGGACTTGATATCTATCCTCTAAAACTACCAAATAGTTTCTACCAAGATATGAATGAAGAGGACAAAAAAATAATCTCAGAGTTAGAAAAAATGATGAAAGATAAAGTATTTTTAACTCATATTAATATAAATAAACTCTTATCAGGTTTTGATGGATATGTCAAAGATATTGATAGAACATTTGATAACAATAAATCAAAAGCTCATATAATCAGCAAAGGTTTTAAATTTAATGGTTCTATAGAAGATGAAATCATAGAGGATATCCAACAAAAAATAGATATTATATCTTTTAAAATAGATAAAAAGCTAGATATAAACCTATCAAATCTAAATTCAGATATTAAAACTGAAAACAAAAATTTTATATACGACTATAATATAAAATCATTTAATATCAAAATGGATGTAGAAGAGGCTTTAAGATTATCTGCAAATAATATTCAAGGTAAATCAGAAGATATATTAAAAGGAGAACTTTTAAACAGTAGTAGTAAATTAAAAATCAAATCTGTAAAACTACAAGAGAATAACAAAGAGACAATACTAAATAATATCAATATAGATAGCTCTCTAAAAAATATAGATAAACAAGCCCTAGAAAAACTAGAACAACTTTCATCAATAGATGAGATGGATGATAATGCTTCAAATCAAATTATACAACTCATCAAAGAGATTGCAAAAAATGATATTGCTTTAGATGTACCAGAGATATCTATAGAGAAAATCACAAACGAAGGTAAAACATTTGATGGATTTAAAATTAATGCTTTTGCAAAATTAGACAAAAATTTTAATTGGTCAAAATTAGATAACGACCCATTTAATCTCATCGAAGCTATTAATGCAAAAGTACATATAGAAGCATCAAATGAGCTAGTAAATATAATATCTACTAATCCACAAGCTATGGTTATGATGATGATTATACAACCTGTTGATAAAAATGGTACAAAAAACTATGATATTGAGTTTGATAAAGGTTCACTAAAAATAAATGGAAAACCATTTATGTAATATTTTATAAACTCTAAGCTCGTAAAGGGAGTGTAAATTACACTCCCTTTACACTCCCTCCAATTGATATAGTTGCTTTGTCATGGTCATCTTCATCACCTCCTATTTTATTACATTTATTTGGATTTGGAGTAATACTACTATAATCAGTAATAAAAATATCATTTTTACTATTATCATCTGAAGTACTATCGCAATCTATCAGTTTTTTTACAGAACTGATTTCTGCCCAATTATCTATTTTATCTTTTGTTGTAGATAATATTTTAAGTTTAATTTCAATATCCTTTTTTTCTCCTTTATTTAGAGTATCTATTTGATAATAAGTTTTTCTATTTAATAAAGGTTTACTCCACTTATTGTTTTTATCTATTAAAGCCATACTAGTAGGAATATAATCTACTATTTTAATATTCTTGGCATTTATATCTCCCTGATTTACTATTTCTATCTTGTATGTTACTATATCACCTAATTTATAATTTTCTTTAGAGTTTACAACTTCTAAAGTTAAAGCTAAATCTCCTGGTTTTCTATTCATAGATTTACAAGTAGTAGAACACCCATATTGTCCCCATCCTTCTTTTTTTATATCTTTTGGATCACACTCTTCATAAATATGTTTTTTGGATGCAGAATCTATATAATCATCTTTTATTCCATCTCCACACCAAGTAATTTTATATAAATCACATACGGTATGAATATAATATCCTTGTTCTTTATTATCTTTTAACTTAGTATAATTATAAGTATATTTGATAACAATATCATCATATTTTTTTCTTCTTTTTGAAGGATGATATTTAATAGAATACTTGCTATTATCCGTAGATTTAACAATTTGTATTGTATGGTTTGGTTTTATATAATTAGAGTTTTTTAATTCTTTTGATACCTTAAAAATAGGAACCGTTTTATCTCCGTTAAAATTTTTTCTTTCTTTAAACTTTTCATTTACTTTTTTTATTTTTAAAGAATAATTACTTTTATTAGTTATTTTATAAAAAAAATTATATTTATAACCATGTCTTAATTTAGTTTTAAAAATTTCATCACATTTTGAACCATTTAGAGCTTTGCATTCTTCAGAACATCCTTTATTTCCCCATCCTGTAACATTTTCATCCTTCTCTTTTAAAGAAAAAAATTCATCTATTCTTTTATTAACTTTTTCTAATAATTGAGTTTTATTCACATCCTCATTTTGAGCAAATAATAAACTTATACTTGCTATAAGCATTAAAATATTTTTTTTCATTTTTTTCTCCTATATATAAAATAAACTTCTTGCAAAATTAGGAACCGACGGCTTTCTAAAAGAATTTTGCAAGAAGTCTAATTTTAATTCGATATAGTGAAACCTGTACCAATAACATCATCATCTTCTTTATCTTCATAAAGCTTTTTATTATTTTTATAATATGTTGTTGGTGGTTCTTTATCAAGAAGCTTTATAGTACAATCTCTTGATAATACTAAAGAGTTATATTTCCAACCTTCATGTTTTTCAATATGATGAGTTGAACCTATTAACTCAACAAAGTTACCTATATATCTATTATCTCCATTATCAAATTTTTTATCATTATAGTTTCCTAAACATCCTACCTGATAACCATTTGATGTTTTTATCCATAATATAGAATAATTACTCCTTTTATGATTACCAAAACCTATTATTTTACCTTTTACTTTTACCAAAGGTTTACTCAATATTAATGGCGTTTTATAACAAGATTTTATAGGATTATCATACTGTTTAAACCTCTCACACTTTGTTATCTTTGGTAAATCTTTTTGTTTCAAAATATTTTCATTAGCATATACTAACATTATACTCACAGTAAAAAACAAAACTTTTTTCATAATAAACTCCTACTAATAAATTTATGAAAATTAAATAATAATCATTTCTTCTTATTAGGTTCTATACCTAATATCTCTTTTACATTTAAATTGAAATACAATTGTCCTCTTGTTTTATCTCCTTCTTTTTCAATAAAAATCAAGTTATCGCCTTTTTTTAGAGATAAGTTATTAAATTTAAATACTAGGTTATATCCTAAATATTTATTATTTATATTTATTTTATGTGGAGCATATATATGCTCAGAGTAAAGAGTTTTTTTATTTTTAATAAGTTTATATTTATTATTACTATAAAATTTAAAGGTTGAATATTTATTTATTCCAGAAGTAAATGACATATTCATATAAAAATATATCTTATTATTATCTATTACGGCAAAAGGAACCGAGGTATAAAATTTTATTTTATTGCTAGACTTATATTTTACCCATACTTGTTGTTCCAATTCATTTTCCTCAAAAATAACAACTTTTGCATTGCTAGAGAGAGTCTTATTAATTTTATTTTCTATTGTTCTTATGAAATTATTTTTTAAATTTTTTAATTCGTTATAAGTAGCTTTATTTAAATCTATAGCAATATATTTTTCGACTATAGGAATTGTTTTTCCAGGACCATCATCTCTATATGTTAACAATACAGAATGATGATTGTTTAATTTAAAAAACTTAGATGTATATAAGTCTAATCCTATTGTATCTTCATCATTACATGAATGATATAAATTTTTAATAAAACTATCCTTTGTTGTATCAAGAACTAAATCATTTTCACAACAATATGAGTTTTGTATACAAGTAGTTTGCTTTATTAGTATTAAATTATTTGCACTTGATACCGCATTAAACCCTATAGTACTTGTCGCAAGTTGAGTTTTATTACTTTTTAGTATATTATATTTATATAAATTATTATTTTTACTAAAATATATATTATTTTTTAATAATAAAGCAACAGGACTTATCTTATCTTTGTATAAAACAGTATCTTTAAATTTATTAATATCATACTTATGGAAACTTTTAATACCATCTAAATCACTATTAGGACTTTGATATACATATGTCAATTGATTTTCATTATTTAAATCTCTTAAATATATAGTAGAAGATTTAGCAAAATTTATTTTTTTAACTATATTCCAATTCTTATCATATATATAGATATATTGATTAGATTTTGCTGTCCATAAATTTAGTACAATATAATTATCATTATAAACTACTCTTGATAAATACATTTTTTCATTAAAAGATAAAGTTTTATAAAAAACAGGTTTATCATTTTTAATTTTATATATTTTTATCTGATAATTATCATCTGTAATATAAAAATTATATATATTATCATTAAGTTTTACTAGGTTAGTTGTTTTTAAATCAACCTTATTTTTAAAATTAAAATCTTTATCATAAATGGCTAAAGATTCATATCCACCAAGATATATTTTAGAATCACTATACAATAAACTTGTAATAGTATCATCTAACATTAATTGCTTATCATCTAGCACCACATTATTAGCAAATACAAAAGAAAATAGTAAAGCTAAAATAACTATAATTTTTTTCATCTCAATCCTCCAATTTTTTAATCAACTAATGTTACGCACTATTTAAAATATTTTTCTCTCAAGTATAAACTAGAAATTAAGAGATTAAAAAGTGCGTATTTAAATTACGAGATAACATATTATCTTTATAAAATGTATCTTTTGAGAGTACTGTATAAAGGTTAATCCCCCAATTTACTTTCCTAAAAACAGCACTCATACTCAAAATAAACTATGTTTTATTTACAGTTTACTGAATCAAAGTTATAACCTAACTCTTTATACTTATCATAAGCCTTTTGCTCTGCTTCTTGTTTGCTATCAGCACTTATTTTTACAAATCCACCTGTTGGTTCACCACTTAAATATCTATAACATGTCCAAGTAGAAGATGCCATCAACAAATTTGTAACCCCTATAACTCCAACTACCAACAAAAATTTTTTCATTTCAATCTCCTTATTTTTATTTTTTGCTAACTATAAATTTTTATATTGTACCTACCTACTTCATATTGTCCTCCTCATAACTTATTTAAATAGCTATTCCTATCAATAAAAGACTAAACCATAAATTCAACTAAAAAGTTGAGTTTTAATATATTTAATAAATCAATTTGAAAAAAAGTTTTATTTAACTTTCATCCTACATATCCTAAAATATATTTTTTTTATTCTAAATTTTTACACATAACTATAAATATGTAAAGATAATTTATAAATTTATATTTAAATTTATAACTTGACTTAACCATTTTTACTATATTTTTATGCTAATATTTATAAAATAAATTCAAAAAATATATTTTTATAATGTTACGGAACAACCCAAATGAATACAAACAATTTCAATTTTAAAGAGAAAATAGACTACATATATAGAAAAATAGCAAAAGAAGAGATGAAAACTTTAGCAAAACTTTTTTTAGGTAAAGAGAAAACTTCTATAGAAAATAGAGTTTTACATCTTAGAAATATTTGGTTAAAAAAAGAAAATTTTGTACCCAGACTTTTTAAAAAAGAGTTTAATAATTATGCTATATCTCAATTAAAGATAGAAGATAGTCCAATATTTATAGATGCTCAAAGTTTTTTAAATATGAACTTGGATGAATTTTATAAAAAAATAGATTTTTATATTTATAAAAAACAAGACTTTGATTTTGAAAAAGAGATAGGTTATAAATATTTATATATTTTTAGTCAAAAAGCAGATAAAGAAAACTATTTTTTGGATTATTATCAAATAGAGTTTAATGATACTAAATCTATTAATATTATAGAGATTAATGTTTATCCACCTCAATATAACAAAAAAACTTCAATCTATAAAGGAAAATTGACTATAGATAAAAATAAACTTTTATTAAATATCAAAAATGAATATGACCACATACAGGCTCTGTTTAATAGAGAGTTACAAAATAGTCAATTAGATTATCTAGTAGGAGTAGCTATTGGTATATCAGATTTTAACCAAAAAACACCTATTGCAAAAAAAGTAGTATTGAGTAAAGAAAAAATAGAAGGTTTAGCAGAACTGTATCTAATATTAAATGAAACAGAAGTAGTTAGTGCAACAGAGAATATTCAGTATTTAAGCAATATAGTAAATATAAAAAAAGAAGATATACAATTTAAAAAACTAAGTAACAAAGTTAATAGTATTAATAAATTTTTACAACAAAGCTCAAAAAAATATTATAAATCTTTTTATCATCAACTCGCTTTTAAAGAGTTTATTTATATTAATGAAATTTTTCAAAAGGTATCTAATAATAAAGCATACTATAATACTTTTAGGGAAACTATGCTAACAGCTCTTCTTGAAAGTTATGAATATGAAAAATATGATAGTTTATATATTGTAATGCCTATATATACAAAATATGGTCTTTTTAATCATCACTCTGAAACAATAGATTTTATAAAAAATAAATTTTTAGAATTAAGTAAAAAAATAAAATTAAAATTTATATTCACATTAAAAGAGTATGATTATGATTTAACTCATATAAAGCCTTATTTAGATGAATTAAGTAAAAATGCAAAAATATATTTTGTTTTAAATAAAAATATAGAAAACTTAGTAAATAGTAGAGATTTTATTTTTTCAAAAAATAAAGATTTTGTAATAATTCAAGAATTGAGGAGTTTAAAAGCAGCCCATAAATTATATTTAAGCAAGTTATCACATCAAGAGTATGAAAACTATTATAGAAAAATAAAAGCATACTCTATTGAGTATAAAAATTTTATAAAAGAGCCTGAGTTAATTAAATTTGATAAAATAGATGATATAACTAAAAAGTTACTTGGAAAATGGAATATTTATTTTTTTGGAATAAATCAAAAAATTTCAAAGTTAAATATAGTTTTTAAAAATGACAAAAGTGTAGAAATTTATAAAAATAATGTTTTAAAAAGTATTGGTTTTATGATTCATAAAAATGTTCAAACTATAATTATTTTGGATAATTTAATAACAAAGAGGTCTATAATTATATCTTTTGATAATAATATTCATCTAATCAATGAAGCTTTTATCATAAATATTTTATCCAAAGAATTTTATTTTGATTATGATGCTTATATCATAGGTATATGTTCTAAAAAAACCATAAAATATGAAGATTTGAATAATATATTACTAAATAAGCCTCAAACTCGTTGCATCAATTCTAAAGAGGTAAGAGAAAGATTATCAAAATATTTAGTATCTAATATAGAATATTAGTATTTATACTATTAAAAAAATTGCACTTAAAATTTTAAATTCAAAATTAATTCTTTTCAAAATAAAAAATGGCAAGGTATCTATTGACACCCTACACACTCTTGGCTTCTATCTTCTATATCATTAGTACTTTCTGGGGATTGGCTTCTGAGATAATATGTTGATTTTAGCCCAAACTTCCACGCATTCATATATATCTCATTTAGATACCGTCCACTAGCTTTATCTAATGATATAAATATATTAAGTGATTGACCTTGGTCTATCCATTTTTGACGAATGGCTCCAGCTTTGACTAGTACATTTTGGTCTAGTTCATAGCTAGGTGTATAGTATTGCCATGTATCAGGTGATAGATTTGGTACTACTACAGGAATAAGCCCAGATAGGTTCTCTTCAAACCATTTTCTTTTATATACAGGCTCTATAGCTTGAGTAGTTCCTGTTAATATAGAGATAGAACTAGTAGGTGCTACAGCCATAAGATAACCGTTACGCATACCATCTTTTTTGACTTTCTCTTTTAGCTCTAACCAATCATGAGTATAACCAAACAGTCCACCTCTATCAACAAGCTTACACGCCTCTTTGTTTGCTTTGTCTATAGGAAATACTCCTTTGCTCCAATCAGAACCATCATATTGTGGATATTTTCCTTTTTCTATAGCCAAATCGCTTGATGATTTAATAGCATAGTATGAGATAGACTCCATCACTTCATCTATTTTATTAAAATGTTCATTTGAACCCCATACTATTTTAGACTCAGCCAACATTTGAGCCTCTCCCATTACACCAAGTCCTATAGCTCTAGTTGCTTCATTTGTCTTTTTGACTTTAGCAAGTGGGTAAAAGTTGAGGTCTATTACATTATCAAGCATCCTAATAGCAGTAGGTACAACTCTAGCTATATCCTCTGGAGTATGAATTTTAGATAGATTGACAGAGGCTAGATTACAAACAGCTGTCATACCATCTTCTTTATCTTTATCCACCATCCATATCTGTTTACCACCTATAGAGTCAAGTGCAGTGATTTTTTTAGCTGGTTTGGTTACACCATTATCTACTTTTATCATCTCATCTTCTTCAAAAACATCAATAGACTTATCACTATATGTTACTCTGATTTTATAGTGATTTGGTGATGTATTTTGAAATATCTCGGTACACAAATTACTACTTCGTATCACCCCTTTGTGTCTATTTGGATTGGCTCTATTTGCTGAATCTTTGAATGTCAAAAATGGATTACCAGTCTCAAAGTATGAACGGAGAATCTCTTTCCATAGAGCTTTAGCTGATATTACATCTTTGGTGATACCCTCTTTTTGTTCTAGTTCTAAATATCTCTGTGTAAACTCATCTCCATACAAATCAGTAAGTTCTCTAACCTCATAAGGGTCAAATAGTGTCCATGTGCTATCCTCTTGGACTCTTTGCATAAATATATCATTGAGCCACAAAGCAGGAAATAGGTCATGAGCTCTTCTTCTCTCTTCACCTGAGTTTTTCTTTAGGTCTAAAAAGTCTCTCACATCAATATGCCAAGGCTCAATATATACAGCAATCGCCCCTTTTCTAGTTCCTAGTTGGTCAACTGCTATTGCTACATCATTTGCAATTTTGAGAAATGGTACAATCCCACCAGCAGCGTGTTTATGTCCATCAATATAGCTTCCCATACCACGCACTTGTGACCAATCCCAACCAATACCACCACCAAATTTACTCAGTAGTGCCATCTCTTTAAAGCCATCAAATATACCCTCTATATTATCAGGAGTTGAGCCAATATAACAGCTCGATAATTGATGTCTTGGTGTCCTAGCATTGGATAGTGTTGGAGTTGCTGCCATAACCTCAAATTTACTCAAAATATCATAAAACTTTTTTGCCCAAGATTGACAATCAAACTCATTTTGAGCCAAAAACATAGCCACACCCATAAATAGATGTTGAGGTAGCTCTATAGGGTCACTGTTTTTATCTTTTAGTAGATATCTGTCATATAGAGTTTTGATACCTAAATAGGTAAACTGTAAATCTCTTTTAGAGTCTATATACTCATTGAGGTCATCAAGGTCATATTTATCTTTTAAACCTAAAAGAATTCTCCCCTCTTTTTCTCCTTTTTCAAAATACTTTTTTAGATGAAAATAGGGTTTTCCTTTTACCCCTCCTACATTTCGTCCTACTTTATGATATAAGTCATATAGAAATAGTCTAGCAGCTACAAATGTCCAATTTGGTCTATCTATGTCAATCTTGTCAACAGCTGTTTTTATAAGTGTTTGTTGGATATCTTTTGTACTTATCATATCTCTAAAATGAAGATTTGCATCAACCTCTAGTTCACTTTGACTAACCCCCTCTAATCCTTCAACAGAACCTTGTGTATATTTTTGGATTTTTGTAATATCTAATCTCTCTACTCTACCATCTCGTTTTACAACTCTTATCATAATATTTAGCCCTTGAAATTTCTTGTTGATTGTATAAAGTACCTATACATTTTATATTGTAAAAATATTTTATTTTTTATGATTAGGTACTTCTATTTTACAAAAAAAGCACTTTAAATGGTGTTAAAAAAAGTGTTTTTTTGTATTATATTTTTTTATAAGTTTATATAATTTTTTTTATATTTTATTCAAAAACTCTTTTGAATATCTTATCTACATTTTTAGTATAATAGTCAAAATTGAAGCACTCTCTAATCTGCTCTTCACTTAGAGACTCTCTTAGTTCATCATCAGATAAAAGATATTGCAGATATAGGGACTCTCCTTTTTCATTAGTTGTTGGTTTGCCTTGCTGTATCTCTTCCCAAACTCTCATTGCATTTCTCTGAACTATCTTATAAGCATCCTCTCTACTTACTCCTGCTTTTGGAAGCTCTAGTAGTACTCTTTGAGAGAATACAAGTCCACCTGTTAGATTTAAATTTTTCATCATATTCTCTGGCATTACAGTTAAATTCGCAATAACTCCATTCATTCTATGAAGCATAAAATCTGTAGTAATAAAACCATCAGGAAGCCAAAATCTCTCTGTTGAGCTATGAGATATATCTCTCTCATGCCATAGTGCTACATTTTCCATAGCTGGAGTTGCATAGGCTCTTATTATTCTAGCAAGTCCTGTTATATTCTCTGTCAAGATTGGATTTCTCTTATGAGGCATAGCAGAGCTTCCCTTTTGACCTTTTGCAAAGAACTCTTCACACTCATAAACCTCTGTTCTTTGCCAATGTCTAACTTGAACTGCAAATTTTTCTATAGAACTAGCAAGTAGTGCCAAAGCAGTTGCCAATCTAGCATATCTATCTCTTTGGATTACTTGATTTGAAACTGGAGCTGGTTTTAGTCCCAACTCCTCCATAGCATACTCTTCAAGCTCTAGTGGTGCATGAGCAAAGTTCCCCATAGCTCCACTAATTTGACCAACTGCTATAACCTCCATAGTCTGCTCTAAATTTTCAAGATGTCGTCTCATCTCATCATACCAAACAGCCAAAACTAAACCAAAAGTAATAGGCTCACCATGAATACCATGGCTTCTTCCTACCATTAGTGTCATCTTGTGTTCATATGCTCTCTTTTTGATAGATTCCATAACCATTTTGACATCTTCTATAATAAGCTCTAGTGAGTCTCTCATCTGTAAAGCTACTGCACTATCAACAGTATCAGAGCTTGTCATTCCATAATGAAACCATCTACTCTCTTCACCTAAACTCTCTGCAACTGAAGTTGTAAATGCAATAAGGTCATGTCTAGTAACTGCTTCAATCTCATCTATTCTCTCTACAGAAAAAGAGGCATTCTCGATTATCTTTTTTGCATCTTCATCAGGAATTAACCTCAATCTATTCCATGCTTTTACAACTGCTAGTTCTACATCTAACCAAGCTTGATATTTTGCTTGCATAGTCCACTTATCTGCCATCTGAGGTCTTGAGTATCTCTCTACCATTACTTTATACTTCCTTGATTGTTTATCTCATTTTTTTATGTTAGAATTCTATCCAATTAGAGTAAAAAAGAGGTAAAATGCCATTTGTCAAAAAAACATTCCATATTCCAACACCAACCAAAGCTTTTCTATTTGTTATGAGAAATTTTAATCTAACTCAAGCAGAGTCACAGAGATTTATAGATAAAGGCAGAATAGCAGTAGATAACAAACCTCTATATGACAAAAAAGCCACAATATCAGGAGATATAGAGGTGATATATTTTGAACCTAAAAGTAGAGGTATCAAACCGATATTTTCAACCAAAGATTTTCTAATATACGATAAACCATCAGGAGTATTAACCCACCCCAACTGCATGGCAACAGAGTACTCTATGCTAGATGAAATCCGTTTGCACTCAGGCAATAGTGCCAATGCAACACATAGAATAGATATGGAGACATCAGGATTACTATTGGCTTCACGGCATAAACAGGCAGAGAGATTTATCAAAGGCTCTTTTGAGAAAAAAACTATCCAAAAGTACTATCTAGCATGGGTTAGGGGTAGGGTAGATAGAGATTTTACAGTAGAAGAGCCTATCAAAATACGAGATGATTATAGTATCAACAAACACAAAGTAGAGATAAATCCAGATGGTAAATATGCAAAAACAGAGTTTAGACCTATAACTTATGATAGCTCTTTAGATGCTTCACTATTAGAGTGTAAACCTCTAACAGGTAGAACTCATCAGATACGAATTCATTTGTTTCATGTGAAACATTCTATCTTAGGAGACCCAATTTATGGCACTAGTTTTGAATATGCTACAAAGTATCTCGATGGAGTTATAACAGAAGATGAGAGACTAAAAGCCACAGGTGCCACAAGACTTATGTTACATGCAAATAGTTTAGATTTTTACTATAATTGCAGATACTATATAGTCTCAAAAGTCAATTTTTATGAGTTCAAAAAAGAGATTTGTCCTCCAAAAGAGAGGCTCTTTTAAAAAACTACTTGGAGTCGGAGGCTTCAGCCCCGAACAAAAAATATCTAATCCTTTAGAGCCTTATATACACCTATAATACTAACAACCACTACTACAAATATAAATCCAACCATTACCCAGTCTAAAATTGCCATCTATTTATCCTTTTCATTATCTCGAAGTTGTCCACAAGCTGCTGATATATCTAGCCCTTTAGACTCTCTAATAGTGCATAATAATCCTCTTTTTGTTAAGTACTCCTGAAATGCTATCATATCTTTTGGATTTGGTCTTTTGAAGTCTGTTCCACCATAAGGGTTAAAATAGATTAGATTTACTTTTGCTTTTATACCATCAAGTAGAGCTAGAAGTTTCTTGGCTGATTTTAAATCATCATTTACATCTTTTATAACTAGATACTCAAACATCACCCTCTTTCTCTGATTGATAGGAAAGGCTTTTACTGCATCTATTATTGATTTGATATTGTATGCTTTGTTTATAGGCATAAGCTGTTCTCTAAGTTCATCATCAACAGCGTGTAGAGATATAGCTAGATTGACTCCTAAATCCATCTTACCTAGCTTGATTATCTTGCTACTTAGTCCTGATGTTGATATGGTTTGTCTATTTGGAGAAATAGCCATACCGTTTGGGTCTGCAAAAATCCTTGATGATTTAGCCACTGCATCTAGGTTATCTAGTGGTTCGCCCATACCCATATAGACTATATTTAGCCGTCTATTTGCATCTATATTGTTATCTTTTTTGATAAGTCTTATCTGTTCTACTATCTCACCTGCTGTTAGGTTTCGGAGAAATCCACTTTTGGCTGTTAGACAAAATGCACACCCTACTTTGCACCCTACTTGACATGAGATACAGACTGTATATTTTGCTTGATGTTTGATAGTTCCATCCTCATGGTACTGCTCTTTTTTCATTAGTAGCAAAACAGCTTCAACGGTATTTCCATCTTCAAGTTCAAATAGATATTTTCTACTTCCATCTATACTATCTTCTATCTTTACTATTTTGAGTAGCTCTATTCTATAACTCTCTTTTAGCTCATCTTTTAGTGCTTTTGGTAAATTTTTCATCTCATCAAAGCTTGTTACATATTTATGATATAGCCATGAGTATATCTGTTTGGCTCTAAATGATGGTTTTATCTCTTTGGATAGTTCCTCTTGGGTAAAGTCTTGTATTGATTGTTTCATTATATTTTTTCTCTTTTTTTGATATATTGGGTTAATTTTTTCATAGCCTCTTTATGACTTGTAATAAAATCGGCATGTGCATTTTCATTACAATAATTTGTCACAACAAAAACTCCAAACGCAGGGATATTAAACTCTTTTGCAACTTTCAATACAGAATAAAACTCCATATTCTCTATCTCTATACCTTTGGATAGATAATGTTTTGATAGGTTAAAATCTGTAGTAATATAGTTAGAGGAGTTTACAATTGTTTCATGTGAAACATTGTTATTATCAATATATAACACAGTATCTCTAATAGGAGTATAAGCTTTTGTTGCAAAAAAACTGTTCTCTATATTAGAAGCCCTACAAGACTCCACTATATCAAAAATATCTCTGTTGCCATATGACCCTGCACTACCTATAAATATTATAGAACTAGGTCTATTTAGCAGACACTCTCTAGTTAGATTTATGCTCATATCTATAAGCCCTATTCCCATAGGTTTTGCAAAATCAAACTGTTCACTATCTCCTGCACAAATAATCATCTTAGAGCCTTACAGGGATATTGTTCTCTTTTAGGTATCTCTTTAAGTCCATTATATCTATCTCTTTAAAATGAAAAATAGAAGCAGCCAAAGCAGCATCAGCACTCCCTTTTGTAAAAGCTTCTAGTATATGCTCCATAGTTCCTGCCCCACCTGAAGCAATAATTGGTATATTTACCTCTTGGGCTATTTTTGAGTTTAGGATATTATCAAACCCTGCTTTGGTTCCATCTGCATCCATAGATGTAATCAGTAGTTCACCTGCTCCTCTATCATAAGCCTCTTTTGCCCACTCTATAGCATCTATACCAGTATCGTTTCTACCTCCATGAGTAAATATATGCCATCTATTCTCATCTACCCTTTTAGCGTCAATTGCTACTACTATACATTGAGAGCCAAATCTTTTAGAGGCTTCATTGATAAACTCTGGTCTTTTTATGGCTGCTGAGTTTATACTCACTTTGTCACATCCTACATTGAGCAGGGCATATATATCCTCTAACTTTCTAATACCTCCACCAACAGTCAGAGGTATAAAAACCTCTTTGGCTACCTCTTTGACCACATCAACTATAGTATCTCTCCCCTCATGAGAGGCTCCAATGTCCAAAAAGGTAATCTCATCAGCCCCTTCTTGGTTATATCTCTTGGCTACCTCTACAGG
>Ga0256843_1002040_pt1 | contig 15127 bp, 19 predicted proteins | sample AlvinellametaG_FD_191572 | JGI IMG/M metagenome (GOLD analysis project Ga0256843, IMG submission 191572) | Pompeii worm associated microbial communities from hydrothermal vent at the East Pacific Rise, Pacific Ocean - Alvinella | ecosystem: Host-associated > Annelida > Integument > Unclassified ... | reverse complement strand
TGAATCTCATCGATAAAGAGTATCGCATTGTCGATTTCTTCCAGTTCATTTAAAACGCCTTTGAGTCGTTTCTCAAAGTCACCTCTGTATTTCGTACCGGAAAGCAAACCCCCGATATCCAAAGAGAAGAGTGAAGCATTTTTCAATATCTCAGGTGTTTCGTTATTGACGATTTTAAGTGCCAGTCCTTCGATGATCGCCGTTTTACCGACACCCGGTTCACCGACTAGCAAAGGATTGTTCTTTTTACGACGACATAACACTTGCATAACACGGTTAAGTTCATCCTCTCGCCCGATAACCGGATCGATTTTTCCGCTTCTGGCAAGTTCGTTCAGATTGATAGTATAGTTTGCAAGGTCACCATCCTCTTTCGGAGCGGCGGTAACCTCCTCTCTTTCATGTTTTTCTTCGGTAATCGCTTCCAAAATAGCAAGTTTGGAAACACCCTGTTGTTTGAGAAGATAGACACTGTAACTTCTCTCCTCTTCAAAAAGTGCGGCAAGCAGATCACCTACACTTGCCTGTTTTTTATCGGCACCTTTGATATTGGTGATCATCGAGTCGATCACCCTTGCCAGGGCTACCGTTTCGAAAGGATCATGATAATTCTCTTCTGCAAGAGGCTTGAAAACAGAATCAAGATGTGTTTTGATTCTTTCCAGCAAAAAGGCGGTATCCGCACCGCATTTTTGTAATATTTTGATTGCCTGATCGTTTGTGAGAAGAGAAAAGAATACATGCTCTATCGTCACATATTCATGACGACTCTTCTTGGCAAACTCCAACGCTTCGTTTAAAACCGAATTCAACTCTTTATTCAACATATTTTCTACTCTTCCTCCATTATCGCTTTTAATGGATATTCGTTTTCTAGGGCTCGTTTTCGTACCTGGGAGATTTTCGTCTCCGCGATCTCGTAAGTATAGACACCGCAGACTCCCCGACCTTCTCTGTGGATGCTCAACATGATATTGATTGCACTGTCCAAAGGATGCCCGAAAAGCTCCATCAAGATTTCAACAACAAAATCCATACTTGTAAAATCGTCATTTAACAGAACAACTTTATATCTTTTGATCTCATCTAGTGCTTCTAACGATTCAAATTCTACTTCGTTGTCGTTTTTGTGCTCCACAGTTATACCTTTATACTTAACATATCAACTACTTATTATACAATTTTTCAGTCCGATATTGGTTAATAAGTCGTAAATATCTATTTAAATTTCACTTTAACTGGTAATTTGGTAATATTATTTTATGAAAGATCTCTTTATCACCGCTACAAATACCGATGTCGGTAAAACATATACTACCTTATTGCTGATCGAAGCATTAAGTGAAAAAGGTCTTAAACCCGGGGTTTTCAAACCGGTAGAAACAGGGGTTACAACCACGCCGCCCGACGCATCCTTGCTCCTGAAAAAGGTACAAACGGTCAATAAAAAATTCCGAAATTTCACAGTTGACGATGTCTGTCCCATTCAACTTGCTTTACCTGCAGCTCCCTATGTAGCGGCAAAAGGAGAAACGTTGGATCTTGAAAAAATCCAAAAAGCGTACGTAAGACTCAAAGAGGCGTGTGATATTTTACTGATTGAAGGTGCAGGAGGTTTGCTGGTACCGCTTGATAAAAAATTTTTTATCAGCGACCTTATCGGTTTTTTCGATGCACATACCCTCCTGGTAACGCATGATCAACTGGGGTGTATCAACGACACACTTTTAAATATTTCTTACATGAAAGATCATAATATCGACTTTAACTGGTGTGTCAATCTACGAAATAAAGAGTATTTCAATCAAGTAACCCGTCCCTTTTACAGAGACTATTTCCCCCGATTTTATACACTACAAGAAGAGCTCGATGCACTATGCACCGAGCTTCTAAACAAACTTGCCTAGTAAGTGATCGTAACCGTTACAGGGATACGTTTTAAACGTCTGTCACTGTATTTTATGATTTTCTTACCTTTATAGTAACCGACATTTCTATACCCTTTAAAGGTTCTCACTTCACGCTCTTCGTAACGTGTCGTACAACGTCTTTTGTTCTCATACCGTGTACGTGCCACTCTTTGAGGCTGTTGAACAGCATTGTAACGAGGTCGGTTACCGGTAGCCATATTTTGTCCTGCGAGTGTCCCCAAAACTGCACCTGCTACAGTTGCAACATCTTTACCGCGTCCTTTACCGATCTGATGTCCAAGCACACCACCTGCAACACCGCCGATAATTGCTCCGGCAGTTGTATCGCCGTTTTGAGCGCTATAACGTTGAGGCTGGTCATACGTTTCGTAGTATGTCACAGGAACTCTCTGCGTCCAACACTCTTCTATCGGTTTTCTCTCTATTGCCGTTTCATACTCAGGTAAACTTTTGGTCACCTTCACATAACTGGTATATTGTATAGACTCCGCATGTACATATGCCGATACTAACAGTGGCAATAAAAGCCATTTCATTTTCGTTTTCATGTTCTACTCTCCTAAATCATAATAATTATGACAATTTTTGTTTGAGGGAAATCGTCAAAACCTCTTTTTTCACTCTCATGATAATACACCAACGTGAAGCGATTGTGAAGAGAATCTATGTTAAAATAAAATCATCATGAAACATTTAATCAATACATCGGACTTTGATACAAAAGAGATTCTGGCACTGTTTGAACGCGCAAAACAGTTTAAATCCGGGGATATTCAAAAGAGCCTTGAAGATAAACTTGTTATAACCATTTTCTTTGAAAATTCCACCCGTACACGTAGCAGTTTTGAAGTAGCTGCAAAGAGGTTAGGTGCGGAAGTTGTCAGTCTGGATGTTGCCAAAAGCTCTTCAAGCAAAGGGGAGACGCTTTTTGATACGGCTGCCAATCTTGACGCGATGGAACCCAATGCCATCGTTGTGAGACACCAAAACGCCGGTGTTCCCAAAATCCTCTCCAACTATGTCAACTGCCCCATCGTAAACGGCGGTGACGGAGCCCATGCCCACCCGACACAGGCATTGCTCGATCTTTTCACTATTTTAGAATACTTCCCCGACCCAAAAGGCAAAAAAATCGCTATTGTCGGCGATATCAAAAACTCCCGTGTCGCCAACTCGAACATAGAACTTCTGTCTCGTTTCGGACTTGACATCACTCTTGTGGCACCGCCGCACTTTATGCCGCGTATCAAAGCGTTTCGTAAAACACACTATCTTGAAGAGGTACTAGACGATGTCGATATCATCATGAGTCTGAGAACCCAAACGGAGCGTCACACCAACCAAATCTACGCATCTTTAAAAGATTATGCGACCGATTTTTGTATTACCAAAGAGTTGATCGGTGAACGTGATATCATGATCATGCATCCCGGACCTGTCAATCGTAACATAGACATAGACGACGATCTTCTTGCCGATCCCCGATGTAAAGTACTCGAACAAGTCAAAAACGGTGTATTTGTACGTATGGCGGTTTTAGAAACACTCATCGACTGATGTCAAAAACCCTCGTCCAAAAACTCAACTGCTATGGGCAAACACGAACGCCCGTTTTTTTTATGATCGACTTCACCTTGCAAAATCATGTGGTCATACCGCTGGATAGCTTACCCGAAGATATCTTCTTCGATATCGATCCGCCCAAACCTCCCCATTTTACACAAGCAAAATCCTACAACTTTAGTGCGGTGGATTTTCCAACCTACAAAAAGGCTTTCGATAGGGTGATCGAAGAGACCAAAGCCGGAAACACCTATCTGCTCAACCTTACCTTCGCATCACAGATCACCCTTCCCTGTACGTTAAAAGAGATCTACGACTATACCGATGCAAAATTTAAACTCTATTATAAAAACCGTTTTGTCTGCTTTACACCCGAACGCTTTGTCAAAATCCAAGACAACCAAATCTTTACCTACCCCATGAAAGGTACCATCGACGCCAAAATCCCAAACGCCGAAGAAAAAATCCTGGCAAATGAAAAAGAGATGGCAGAGCATACTATGGTAGTGGACTTGCTACGAAACGATTTATCCATGGTCGCGTCGAAAGTACGTGTCGAGAAGTTTCGCTATATCGACAAAATCAAAGCGGGAGAGCGGGAACTTTTACAAGTCAGCTCCAAAATCAAAGGCGATCTTCCTCCAAACTGGCAAGATCGACTGGGAGAGATACTCACTACCCTTTTACCGGCAGGTTCCATCACCGGCACACCAAAGAAAAAAACCACCCAAATCATCCGAGAAATCGAAAACTATGAAAGAGGGTATTTTACAGGGATTTTCGGAATGTTTGACGGAGAAAGTCTCGATAGTGCAGTGATGATTCGATTTATCGAAAAAACAAAAGAGGGCTACCTTTACAAAAGCGGCGGGGGTATCACCATCGACAGTGACCCCCTGAGCGAATACAATGAACTCAAAGAGAAAATCTATGTCCCTTTTCTTTGAAACCGTCAAAATCGAAAATGGAAAAATCGCCAATGCCCCTTATCACAATGCCAGGCTAAACCGTACGATACGGGAAAACTTTTCACTGTGCCCAAACTACGATATACGTGACTATATTGACCTTTCCAAAGTACCAAAACAAGGCATTTATCGCTGTAAACTCATCTACGATATGCAAATTCATGATATCACTCTCTCACCGTATCAAAAGCGTACTTATCAAAGCTTTCGTTTTATCGAAGCAGATATCGACTATCGATACAAATACCTCGATCGCTCCCATATAGAAGCGCTCACTGCACAAAAAGGAGAGTGCGACGATATCATCATCACCAAAGAGGGTTTTTTACAAGATACCTCCATCGCAAATATCGCTTTTTACGACGGTCTTTTCTGGTACACACCCGACACCCCTTTACTCGAAGGTACGCTTCGTGCACAACTACTTCATGAAAAAAAGCTCAAAACAGCACCCATCACAACAAAAAGCTATCAAAAATATACGAAATTCGCTATAATGAACGCTATGACAGGATTTTATCAGCTAAAAAATATTACATTTAAATTTTAAAAAAATAAGGCAATTTCATTATGGTACAACAATTTCTGCGTGATCCCGACTTTCATGAACTGATGATCCTTCATATCAAAGAAATCATCGATTTACTATTGGCAAAAGAGACATATTTCTCTATCTTAACCAATATTGCAGATATCAAGTTCGATCCCGTACTACCTGCAGAAATCACGGAACATTTTAAACCGATTACCCTGTTTGTCATTGCCGAATATACATTTGAAACCTGTAATTTCGATGAAGAAAATCTCTATTTCGAAGCAGGGTTCGGACATCAAAATGTCGGAAGTTTCGTTACCGTACCGCTCTCTTCTATCGTGCAGATTGTGATCGAAGATACGCCGATATTTATCAACCTCTCCGTACCGCCTGAAAATGCACCTAAAAAAGCGGATATCGAAAAATCAACCAATATCTTTTTATCCAACCCCGAAAATCAAAAGTTATTAAAGAAAAGAAAACGCTAGATTTTGCGTTTTCTCATGAAGAAACTCACGACTTTATCGATAAAAGCGTCATGCTTACGCTCTTTGAGATAGGCAAGATAGAATGAACGTTTAAACTCCAGTCCTTTGATCTTCGATGCATAGAGTTTTCCCTCTTCCAACTCGTCGTTGATCGTAAACTTCGAAATGATCGCAACCGTCTGTTTACCCTCTTTTGGTGCGCGAAGCACGGTCTGTACAACTGCCGTCGGGCTGGTTACCGTCGTAGCGATGTTAAATGCCTTACACTCCAGTCCCGCCTCTTCAAATGCCTCTGCAATCACACGCCTTGTATGAGACTCCTCTTCACGACAAATCCAGTTGAACTCTTTGAGCATTTCAGGACGTACGACTTTCGGTAACGGTTGGTTACTGAAAAGTACAAACTCATCTTCCAACCATTCACGATAGATGATACCGTCTAAAAAGACAGGTGATTCGATCATCGCGATATCAATCTTCTTGTCCAGAAGTTTTGCGAGTGTATCCTGCGTCAAATCCACCTGAATCAAAACATCATTGTCGATCGCTTCTTTGATATCATTTAAAAACGACGGTAAAACATAGTTACCAATCGTAAATGACGCACCGATCACAAATGTCAACTCTTTATTCATGATGTGGATAATCTCTTTTTCAACGGAACTCACACACTTATCCAGACGCTGAGCTATTTTGTAAAGTTCTTCTCCCGTTTTTGTCAACGTAATACCGTTTTTCTTACGCTCGACGATTTTACTGTCGAGATAATCCTCCAGCCATTTAATCTGCTGGGTTACCGCAGGTTGGGATATTCCCAGTTTCTTAGAAGCTTTGGAAAAACTCCTTTCTTTAACTACTGTTAGGAATGTTCCCAATTTTGCAAAATCTTTAAGCATAATCCATCCTTATGAATCGTAAAAATCGATAATTTTTTGTTATGATAACAAAAATTAATACAAATGTAAATAATATAAAGCTTTATTATAGGATTTTTATACATTTTTAACTATAATAAAAGAAAAGAAGAGTTACCAATGGAAAAAATATTTGCTGAACTTAACGAATCCCAAAGTGAAGCGGTAAAACAGATAGACGGTCCCTTATTGATTCTCGCCGGTGCGGGCAGCGGTAAAACCAAAACCATTACCTCCCGTGTGGCATACCTGATACAAAACGGCATACCGCCCTCTTCCATTTTAACGCTGACATTTACCAACAAAGCGGCATCAGAGATGCGTCAACGTGCGATGGCACTTTTAGACAACAAAATCAGCTATCCCCCGCTTTTGTGTACCTTTCACAAATTCGGACTGCTTTTTTTAAAGCACCATATGCAAGAACTCGGACGCTCGAACAACTTTGTCATCATCGATACCGACGATAAAAAGAGGATTTTAAAAAGTTTCGATCTCGACCTTCCCGTACCGATGGTCGCAGCGGAAATTTCACGCTACAAAAGCAACCTGATCTCTCCCGAAGAGGCGATTTCGGCAGCACAGATGATCAACTATAAAAAGATAGCCAATATCTACCAAAAATATGAAAACTATCTCGAACAAAACAACCTCGTAGATTTTGACGACTTACTTGCGCTGCCTTACAAGATATTGGAGCAAAATGAAGATCTGCGCCGAGAAATCAGCCGAAAATACCAATACATCCTTGTAGACGAGTATCAGGATACCAACGACTTACAGTTTAAACTGCTGCAAAAACTTGCATCCGAACACAACAATCTTTGTGTCGTGGGTGATGATGATCAAAGTATCTACGGATGGAGAGGTGCAAATATCAAAAACATCCTCGAATTCGACAAAGAGTTTGAAAATACCAAAGTCATCAAACTCACCAAAAACTACCGTTCCACCGAAACAATCCTCAAAGCGGCGAACGAACTGATAGAACATAACCGAAACCGTCTTGGTAAACAGCTTGAAAGCACCAAAGAAAAAGGTAAAGAGATCGAGTTTGTCCACTTTGACGATGAGACAAGCGAAGCCAAAGAGATAGCAAACCGTATCAAAAAACTGATAGATTCGGGAGTGGATCCAAAAGAGATCGCCGTTTTATACAGAATCAACGCCCTTTCACGCTCCATCGAAGAGGGGCTCAACCGTGCCGGAGTACCGTACAAAATGGTCGGAGGGCTCAAGTTCTACGAGCGTGCGGAAGTCAAAGATATCATCGCATATTTAAGAATCATCACCAATCCTCATGATGACTTCTCTTTAAAACGTATCATCAACAAACCTAAAAGAGGACTCGGTAAAACAACCATCGATAAACTACTTGACCTGGCTTACCAAAACAACTGTTCTATCTATACCATCTACACCGAACATAAAGAAGCCCTGCAAGAGACGATCACCAAAAAAGCATTTAGCACGATCACAGAGTTTTTCGAAGCGCTGGACGATATCCGTCAAAAACTCGAAAAAAGCAGTTACGATCTCATAGATAACCTCGAAGATGCCTTTGGTATCAGAAACTATTACGAGCAGATGCCTGACGGCAGCGACAGGGTTTTAAATATAGACGAATTTTACGGTCTCTACAGAGACTTCGTCATTCAAAATGAAGATGCGACACTGGAGAGCTTTCTAAACGACACCACCCTCCAAAGCGACCAGGACCAAATCGACGAACGCTCCATCTCCATCATGAGTATCCACGCCAGTAAAGGACTTGAATTCGACTACCTTTTTGTCATCGGTCTGGAAGAGGGATTTTTCCCGCTGGTGGGTGACGGGTGCGACATCGAAGAGGAGCGTCGTCTGGGCTACGTCGCGATCACCAGAGCCAAAAAGGAACTCACCCTCAGCTCCTCTGCGACACGCTACTACAAAGGCAAGCGTACGCAACTTAGCAAAAGCCGTTTTCTTGCAGAGTGCGGTGTCAGTCAGGGATCTCTTAAAATCGAACGCACCACCTCCTTTAAAAAAGGAACGCTTGTCAAACATAAGATTTTCGGTGTCGGGCGAGTACTGGAAGTGAGCAAAGTCAAACGAGAGTATAAACTCAAAATCAACTTCGGCGGTACACAGCGTGATATTCTGGCATCTTTTGTCGAAAGGATATGATGCAAAAGCAACATATCGACCGCCTTTTTGTCGCCTACAAACCGGAAAATATCGGCTCTAACAAATTTTTAGGGCAAATCAAACGCAAATACAAAGTCAAAAAAGCCGGTTTTTCCGGTACGCTCGATCCCTTTGCCAAGGGTGTGTTGATTATGGCATTTGGCAAATATACCAAACTCTTTCGTTTTTTGAAAAAAGCTCCCAAAACTTACCGTGCCACGTTGTGGCTTGGTGCATACAGCCCTACCCTGGACAATGAACGCATCGAAGAGGTCAGCATGATCAAACCTTTTACAGAGGAAGAGATCAGATCCGTACTTGCGTCATTTCAAGGCGTTCTGGAGTATTTGCCGCCAAAATATTCCGCCAAGAAAATCGCCGGAAAACGTGCATACGAGATGATGCGAAACAACGAAGATGTGGAACTTAAAACCATCACCTCTACTATTTACGATATTCATCTGCTACACTACCGACACCCTTTCGTTACATTTGAAGTTACGATCAGTGAAGGAGGTTATATACGCAGTATCGGCGCTTTGATCGCTGAGAAACTGGGTGTAGCAGGTGCTTTGACTATGTTAGAGCGTCTTAGAGAAGGCGCTTTTGTTTATCAAGATGAAAAAGCACTCGATCCCCTCCCCTACCTTGATATGGAAGAAAATATATACCTGGGCGATCCAAACGATATCAAACTGGGTAAAAAACTCTCTGTACAAGATTTTCAAAAGCAAAAAGAAGCGATTTATCTGGTAAAATTGGATACTATGTTCGCAATCATCGAGATCAGGGACGATCTTGTAAAATATTTGTTAAACGGAGTTAACTATGCTGATACTGTCGAGAAAAGTGGGTGAAGAGATCCACCTTGGAGAAGATATAGTCATCATAATCACGGAAATTTCAAAAGGAAATGTCAAAATAGGTATCGAAGCACCGAAATCTATGGCAATTCTTCGCGGTGAACTGAAACAAAAAATCGAAGAAACCAACAAAATGGCAAGTCAAAACAACGATATTTCCGTACTGCAGAAGCTTAGTTCCAGATTGCACAAATGAAAACAAACGCACACGCAAAAGTCAATATCTTTTTAAAGATCATCGGCACAAGAGACAACTATCACCTGCTCTCTTCCCGCTTTGTCAAAGTAAACAATCTCTACGATACGCTCTCTTTTGCTAAAAAAGAGAAACATGAAAAAGGTTTCATACTCAAAGGCGCATTTGGCTGTACTACGGAACAAAACAGTATCTACAAAGCGTACAAACTACTTCATGAAGCCACAAATAGTAACACACTAAAAGACTTTTTTCAAACACATGAAGTTCAGGTTGAAAAACGTATCCCCGAATTTGCAGGACTTGGCGGCGGTAGTTCCGATGCTGCAGCTTTTTTGCGACTGGCAAACGAAGTATGTGATTTAAAACTTGGCACCGAAACACTTGCCAAAATCGGTGAAAAGATCGGCGCGGATGTACCTTTCTTTGTTTACGACTACACCAGTGCCAATGTCGAAGGTATCGGGGAAGTGGTTGTTCCTTTTGAAGAAGAGCTGCTAAATATCCAAACCTTCACACCACCGATAGAGTGTGACACACCCAAAGTTTACGGAAAGTTTCGTAAAAAATACATCGACAACCTCGATGAAAATAAAAAATTAAGTACAATCTTAGCGAAAGAAAAAAGTGATACAATACTGCGCACATATACACCGCAAGCACTAAATGACCTCTACCCTCCCGCACTGGATCTTTATCCACAACTTCAAGACTTTGCAAAAGAGGGATGGTTTTTCAGCGGAAGCGGCAGTACATATTTTAAAAACGGAGAAAAGTGAGTTGGGAAAAACAGTAGCGAGAAATAAAAAAGCCTTTCATGATTATGAGGTACTCGAACGGTATGAAGCAGGTATAGAGCTTAAAGGGAGTGAAGTCAAAGCACTCAGAGCCGGACGTGTCAATCTCAAAGACAGTTTTGTCAAAATCATCAAAAATGAAGCTTTTCTTATGAATGCACATATCTCCTATACCGACACGACAAATCCCCACTTCAAACCGGACGAGACACGCCCCAGAAAACTCCTGCTGCACAGAAAAGAGATCGACAAGCTCATCGGCAAAACTACCAGAGACGGACTTACCATCGTACCTCTAAGTATCTACTTCAACAAAAAGAACTTCGCAAAAGTTGAAATAGCACTGGCAAAGGGTAAAAAACTTCATGACAAGCGTGAAACACTCAAAAGAAAAGAAGCCGATAGAGAAGCGAAAAGAGCAATGCGGGACAAGTATTGAAAAGTAAAAAGTAAAAAGTAAAAAGTAAAAAGTAAAAAGTAAAAAGTAAAAAGTAAAAAGTAAAAAGTAAAAAGTAAAAAGTAAAAAGTAAAAAAGAGTACTAGCTATTTCTTAAAGCAATATTAATATATTTTAATTTTATGTTTATTAGTGAAGTTAGAAGGGGAAGGTGCGGCTGGTACCGCGGGGCAGAAGGAGAGCTTACTTTTTAAGCTCTTTGATTCTTGCCGCTTTACCGCGTCTTTCTCTTAGGTAGAAGAGTTTTGCACGTCTTACACGTCCACGTCTAAGTACTGTGATGCTCTCGATACTGTCAGAGTATAGAGGGAAAATTCTTTCTACACCAACTTGATTTGCACCGATCTTTCTTACCATGAAAGTCTCACCTGTACCTTGACCGCGTCTTGCGATACATACACCTTCAAAGTTCTGAACTCTTGTTTTGTCACCCTCTTTAATGATAACAGCAACTCTAAGAGTGTCACCTGCTCTAAAATCAGGGATATTTTTTTCCGCTACTTGTTTCGCTTCGAAAGCGTCGATGTACTTATTTCTCATTATTTTTCCTCTAAATGTTTGATATTCACTTTTTCATATAGATCTGGTCTAAAATATTTTGTCTTTTTGAGTGACAATTCTCGTTTAAGAGCGTGGATTTTACCATGATTGCCCTTTAAATATTCTTTGATGATTGAAGAATTTTCAAAAACATTGGGTTTGGTAAAGGTTGGTGCTTCCAAAAGTAAGTTTTCAAAACTCTCTTCATCCAAAGAAGCTTCATTTCCAAGCACACCCGGGATATTTCGACTGATGGCATCTGCCATCACAAGGGAGGGAAGTTCTCCTCCGGTCAAAATAAAATCACCTATCGAAAAGAGTTCATCTGCAAACTTTTCGATAATACGCTCATCGATTCCCTCGTATCTCCCGCTGACAAATACCACTTCCTTCATATTCGCCAATCGCTTTGCATCCGTTTGGCGAAAAGGCTTGCCGGCAGGTACGGGAAAGACGATATGCACTTCGGGATTTTCTGCTTTGATCTTTTCAAGAAGATCATTCAACGGCTGTGGAAACATCACCTGTCCCGCACCACCACCTGCCTGAGGTGCATCGACTTTCAAATGTTTGTTTTTGGTAAAATCACGGGGATTGAAAAAACGTGTTTCGATCAACCCCTTCTCTTTTGCCCTATACAATATAGAAGCATCGAAATAAGGTGCTATTAGCTGCGGAAAAAGCGTAACAAACGTAAAACGCACTAACTCGCCTCTAAAATATCGAAAGCATCCCTAGTATATACCACTTTTTCGCTATCGTCAAAACGATCGATATAGCGTGGAATATAAGGAATATAAAAACGTTTCGGAAGTTCCTCGTCTACAAGTGCCCTGTCCGTTTTTACGATCAGATAGTCGGTGTTTGCAATACGGTCGATTTCAGCCACTTTACCCAACGTTTTATCCCCTTCTTTAACTTCCGCACCGATCATATCAAACCAGAAATACTCGCCATCTTTCAGACCGCACTCCTCTTTACTTTTACTCTTGGTCGTAAAAAGTTTTTGGTTGGTCAGTTTGGCAGCACTGGTTCTATCGGCAAATCCGATAAAACGGATCAGGGAAGTTTTGGGATTATAACTTTGAATGGTAAGGGTTTGTTTTTTGTCCGTGGTAAAAGTTTTACCGGCTTGAAACTGTTCCGGAAAGTCCGTATGCAGATGAAGTTTCAAATCACCATGAAGACCGACACACTTGCCGATCGTGGCAATGTGTATCTGTTCGTTACTCTTCATGAGACTTGATGACAATCCTGTAAGCTCTGTTCTCTTTCGCTTTACAACCGGATATCACCGATTTCAGCGCAGAGATCATTTTACCGTCTTTTCCTATCAACTTACCGGTATCGCTTTTATCCGCGATAACGGTAATTTCGGAAAAGGTATCATCCACATCTTTTCGCTCGACTTTTACTTCTTCAGGCTTACTTGCTATAAGCGTCGCAAAAGTGTAGACAAATTTATCAGCCATAATTACTTCGTAATTCTCGCTACCCTGTCGCTCATTTTCGCACCGACACTTTTCCAGTAGTCAAGTCTCTCTTTGTCGAATTTGATTGTTTCAGGTTCTGTTAAAGGGTTGTAGTAACCGATAGACTCGATCCAACCACCATCTCTTCTTTTTCTGCTGTCTGTTACTACGATTCTGTAAAAAGGTTTTTTCTTTCTACCCATTCTTGTAAGTCTGATAACTGTTGCCATAAATTCTCCTGTATGTTCTTGATTGTATTATAATATTGTACGGCTTAGCACTTTCAAAGACTTTAAGAGTGCTCAGCCGTACGGTATATTTTCTTTAATATATGATAACAAGGGCGCAATTATACCCACTTTTCCTTTTTTTTACCTTGGGATATGCATTTTGTTTTGTTGTGCCATCAAATTTTCAAGATCTTTCATCCCTTTTTTACCCGAAAATTTCTTCGCCATCTTTGCAGCATTTTGGAACTGTTTCAAAAAGCGGTTCACTTCCATCTGTGAAAGCCCCGCACCCGCTGCGATTCTCTTTTTACGGCTGTTGTTCAAAAGTGCCGGATTTTCACGCTCTTTAGGGGTCATGGAACTGATCATCGCTTTGATATGCTTGATCTCTTTGGAATTCTCCAGATCCATATCCTGTATTTTACTTGCCATACCGGACATTCCCGGGATCATCCCAAGCAATGATTTCATACTACCGAGCTTTTTCATACTCTCAAGCTGATCAATAAAATCGTTAAAGTTGAACTGCCCTTTTTTGATTTTGGAACTAAGCTTTTTTGCCTTCTTTTCATCAATGATATCGGAAGTCTTTTCCGCAAGCGTCAAGAGGTCACCCTCACCCATCAAACGACTAACGATTCTGTCCGGTAAAAATTGCTCGATATCGGGAATCTTCTCACCCGTACCGATAAAACGAAGCGGTATACCGATTTGTTTGGCGATACCAAGTGCGACACCACCTTTACTGTCACCGTCATATTTTGTCAGGATAACACCGGTGATTTCCATATTTTCATGAAAGGTTGCCGCCGTACGGACAGCATCCTGCCCGGTCAATGAATCCGCTACATAAAAGACTTCGTCCGGATCGAGCGCTTTTTTTACCGCTTTGAGTTCAGCCATCAACTCTTCGTCAATAGCCAAACGACCGGCAGTATCTACCAAAAGTACATCATACAAACCATCTTTGGCACGCTTGAGTGCATCTTTGGCTATTTTAACAGGGTCTTTTTCATCCTCTTCAAAAAAGAGATCGATCTCGTTTTGCTCACACAGCTGCTTGAGCTGTTCCACGGCAGCAAATCTTTGTAAGTCACAGGCTGCAACCAGAACTTTTTTCTTCTTCTGTTTGAGAAAATTCGCCAGTTTCACCGTAGTTGTCGTTTTACCACTACCTTGCAAACCACACATCAAAGCGACTGTCGGCGGCTTTGAAGCAAAAACGAAACCCTGATTTCCCGGTGCCGTCAAAATGTCGGTCAATGCATTTTTCAACGCCAGCAAAAAACTGTCTTTACCGATTCCTTTTTTCTTGGTTTCAAGTTCAACTGTTTTTACCAGATCACGCACCACTTTGTGGTGTACATCCGCTTTAAGAAGTGATTTTTTAAGCGTATCTAACGCTTTTTTGAGTGACTTTTCGTCGTCGGCAAAACGTATCTTATTGATCGCCGATTTAAAAGATTCCGATAAGGCTTCGAACACGAAGATTCTCCTGTATGATGAATTGTAAATTTTTTTATTTTACCTCATAAAAGCTTTATATCCGCTCGCTAAAAAGCGATAACTACTTTTAGCACGCAAGCCAATCGTAGGGGAGGAAAAGATATAATCGCTTTCATGAAACAGTATCATTTTTTCTTTCTTATATTTATAATATTTTTTATGACGAGTTGTTCTTCCAAAACGACAACTTATATCGAAAAAATTACCTTTTTAGGGAAAAACAACATTTCGTCCATTCAAAATCAAACGCTAAAAGAGATCGCAGCTTTATTTGCACAAGATCATGAAGATACAATAGTCGGTTACCGCCGGATTCAAGAGCAAAATGACGATAAACCGATTTATGTGCTGGTAACGGACAGATATCTTAAAATCAGTTTCAATCTTATCAAGATGTTCGTACGAACCGATACGAATCTCAACGATGAAGCGACATACTATATAGAAAAGCTCATCCCCATTTTAAAACGATATCCGAATATCATCATCCAGGTGATAGGT
>Ga0256843_1002039_pt1 | contig 15142 bp, 13 predicted proteins | sample AlvinellametaG_FD_191572 | JGI IMG/M metagenome (GOLD analysis project Ga0256843, IMG submission 191572) | Pompeii worm associated microbial communities from hydrothermal vent at the East Pacific Rise, Pacific Ocean - Alvinella | ecosystem: Host-associated > Annelida > Integument > Unclassified ... | reverse complement strand
ATCCACAAAAGGGGGATTTGCAAAAAGAATGGGGATAGTTGATGATGGAAAATAATGAAAATAATAATCTAAAAGAGAGAAGAAGAAGAAAAAAACCGGTCGAAGACCCAAAGGCGAGACATAGACGACACGAAGCTATGGAAGCTATACAAGTGTTAGACTCCGTAAAATTCGAATTTGGTAAAAACTTAGAGTCTATGGAGTATTTTTATGACTTGTTCGATAGGGTTTACTGTAAAGGTGAAAAGCTACACGGCAACGATAAGCCTCTTGTGGGTACGCTTTGTATCCAAGTGCCTTATGAGATCATATATGCTATGGGTGCAGTCCCTGTTAGACTTTGTAACGGTTTTCATACCGACGAGCAACTTGGCGGAGAGTTTATGCCGGCAAAGTCTTGTTCGCTTGTAAAAGCCACTCTTGGCATGATGTACAATAACGACATACCGGGTGTCGATAAACTTGATATGATAGTTCATCCTACCACTTGTGACCAAAAAACAAAAACTATCTCAATGCTTGAGGATATGGAACACAATATGTACCATATGGAGTTTCCAAGAGTCAAAGAGAGTGAAGAGAGTAAAGAGTACTGGAGAAGGACTGTTAGAAAATTTACCAAAGATATCTCTAAAGAGCTTGGGCTAAAGATAGGCAGAAGAAAACTAAAAGAGGCTATAAGAAAGGTCGGCAAGGCGCAAGTTGCATACCATAAGCTAAATGAACTTAGAAAAAGCGACCCCTCTCCTATGCTTGGAAAAGATATGTTTTTGATAACAAACGCTTTCTTTTTTGATGAGATAGAAAGATGGACGCAAAAAGTCGAGGAAGTTTGCAAAGAGGTGGAGCAAAGAGTAAAAGATGGTGTTAATGCCGCAGGTAAAAGGTCTCCAAGGATACTTTACACCGGTTCGCCTCCAATATTTCCAAACTTGAAGATACCTATGATGATAGAGCAAGCCGACGGAGTTATAGTCATGGATGAGAGTTGCTCGTCCAATAGACTTTTAAATGATATGGTATCGGTCGATGAGTGGTTTATGTATGATATGGTAGATGCTATAGCCGATAGGTATCTGCAAGGTTGTACTTGTCCTATATTTACCAGAAATGATGATAGAAAAAGAAGATTAAGAGATCTTATCAAAGAGTTTAAGATAGACGGAGTAGTTTATCAATCATTTGCAGGTTGTCAAGTGTATGAAATGGAACAAAAAAGTATAATGGAAGAGATGGAGAGGCTAAATATCCCTATGCTTTATATCGAAGCCGATTATAGTCCGGGGCAGGGCGGACAGCTTTCAACGAGAGTGGAGGCATTTATAGAATCATTGAAAAATAGGAGGAGAAAGAACGGATGAGATATTTTGCGGGGATAGATATAGGCTCGACTGCCATAAAGATAGTAATAATTGATGAAAACGAAGAGATAGTAGGTACTAAAGTTTCAGGTAGCGGAAGTATGTTTTACAAATATGCTAAAGAGAGTTTTTTACAATTAACCAAAGATATAGGTATCAAGCCGGAAGATGTTGTTTATACTACTTCAACGGGTTACGGCAGAAAGTTATACAAAGAGGCGGATGAAACTATCAGTGAGATTACCGCAAATGCCGTCGGAGCGAGAAAAGCCGGAGAAGAATTTGGTATAATACGAACCATTATAAATATCGGAGGGCAAGACTCAAAAGCGATAGCTCTCGATAAGGCGGGAAATGTGGTAAATTTTGCTATGAACGATAGATGCGCGGCAGGAACCGGAAAGTTTTTGGATGTGGCTGCTGCAAAGCTTGAGATAGATGTGGAAGAGCTTGGAGAGTATCACTTTAGAGTGTCGGAAACCCCTCTATCTATAAATAGCACTTGTGCCGTTTTTGCCGAGTCGGAGATCATCGGACTTTTGGGAAATGAGCACTCAAAAGAGGATATAGTTGCAGGTATCCACTACTCTATAGCAAAGAGGATTATAAGACTTGCAAAAAGAGTCGGTATAAATGAGGTTGTATATTTTGACGGAGGTCCTGCACTAAATGACGGTTTGGTTTCGGCTATCGAGGATGAGCTTGGTTTTGAGCTTGCTATACCGAAATATCCTCAACTAACGACGGCTCTAGGCGCTTCACTGCTTGCAAAAGAGGCTTATGAGTACGAATCCAAAGATGAGCAATAAAGCTGGTGTAAATGTTTGATAAAATTTTAAAGTTTTTTATAGAGAATTATAAGATAAACTATATACTGTTCTTCCTTATCATAGCCGCAGGTATCTACTCATACACCAAGATACCAAAAGAGGTTTCTCCAAATATAGAGCCAAATAGCGTAACTATAAGAGGACACTATACGGGAGCTTCGATAGATGCTTTAAATAAGATGGCTGTAGTAGAACTCGAAGATGATGTTAGTAACATAGACGGAGTCACCTCGGTATCTTCCGTTATAAGCCCCGGAAGATTTTCTATCGTTTTGGAGCTTGAAAAGGGGGTAGATAAAGATAAGGTTATAGATGATGTTCGAGATGCCATAACCCTCGCAAAGTCAAATCTACCTAGCGATATGGATGAGCCGACCGTTAGAGGCGTGGCTCACTCAAGAAGCTTGATGTTTCTTGCCGTACTCTCCGATAAATTGCCTCTTGGTAAATTAAAAGAGGTGGCAAAAAAGTTCAAATCAAAACTTATAAGTTTAAAAGACATCTCCGATATAACCATCTTTGGAGACTCTGACCTTTACTATGAAGTGTTGTTTGACGAAAATAAGATACGAGCATACGGCTTGAGTCTTGACCAAGTCCTGAGAGCTATATCGGAGTTGTCTTATATATACCCCGTCGGAAAGATAGAGGATGTTAAAAAACAGTACTATCTGTCTACCGAAAACGGTAAAAAGCTTGTTAAAGACTTGGATAATACTATTTTAAGTATCGATGGTAAAATGGTACGGTTAAAAGATATTGCCAAAGTGCAAAAAAGATATGCCGATTCGTCCACTTTGGCAAGTATGAACGGTAAAAACTCGGTAACCTTAGCTATATCGCAAAATCCAAAAGGCGATGCCATAAGGCTTGCTAAAAAGATAAAGAAGATTTTAAATAGATTAAAAGTTAAAGATGTAGAGTTTAAGATACGGCGAGACCAGTCTATAGTCATAAAAGATAGGCTCAATATCGTTATATCCAATATCATTTTCGGCATCATTTTGATAACCGCATTGACGACTTTGCTTATAAATGTGAGAATGGCGTTTATCATAGCTTTGGGTATTCCGACATCTTTTGTGATGGGTGCGATTTACTTCTATCTGACGGGTTATAGTATCAACATAAACTCTCTTATAGGTGTACTCATAGCCATAGGTATCATAGTCGATGATGCCATAGTGGTGAGTGAAAATATACAGCAGTATATCGAAAAGGGTTTTCCGCCTAAAGAGGCGGCTTATCTAGGTACAAAAGAGATGGCTGAACCAGTCGTATTAGCTTCTTTGACAACACTTTTTGCTTTTATACCGCTTTTGATGATAGAAGGAAGACTCGGCGAGATCATAAGATACATACCCATAGCTTTTAGTGTGCTTGTGGTGGCTTCATTGATAGAGTCTTTTATATTTTTACCTATTCATGCGGCTCACATCTTAACGCCCAACTCAAGGACACTCTCTTGGGATAGGGTCAATAAGATATATGAAAAGATACTAAGATTTACCGTAAGACACCAAAAAAGCTTTTTACTTATTTTTATAGTTTTGGTTCCCTTGCTAACATACTTAGGTATCAAAAAGTCGAGATTTCAGATGTTTCAACCCTTTGATGCAACTTCGGTGGATATAACTTTTAAAGCTGACAGGGAAACCACTTTGGAAGAGTCTCTTAAAATCATCCAAACGATAGAGAAGGATCTATTGAAAAATAGAAAGAAGTTTTTTATAAAAGATGTCAGTTCAACCGCCGGATATAGAAGAAGTGCCACGGGAAGAGCGGAAATGTATCCGTATGTCGGCTATATATCCATAGAGTTATATAAGAAAAAACCCTCAAATTTCGTAGATAAGTATATAACCCCATATCTAAGCTTTTACTATGATAAAAAAGATAGGATAAGGGATGTCTCTTCTCAAAAGATTTCAAGAGAGATAAGAAAGTGGCTCAGAAAAAAAGGGTATAAAAAGAGATTTCGCCTTAATAACTTGATGGTTGTTGAAAGACGAATGGGGCATGTAAGGGCTGATATCAGGATAGGCGTGATAAGTAGCGACTATCAAAAAGCTATGAAGGGTGTAAGGGTTTTGGAAAAAGAGTTTGCCAAGATAAAGGGTATCAAATACTACGGAGATAATATCAGAATAGGTACCGAAGAGATAAAGCTAAAGATAAATCCATACGGCGAAAAGCTTGGTATCACCGAGAGGTATCTTGGTAATTATCTAGCAAATATCTATCTGTCGAGAAAAGCAGGAGTTATATTTGATAATAACAAACTCCTTGATATAAAAACCCAATCCATCAACAAAGATAACTTAAGCAACTTTGAGAGTATCAAGATCCCTCTAAAAGACGGTTCGATGGTGCCTTTGAAAGATATTTGTACTTTTGAGAAGGTAAAATCTCTAGAGAGGCTTATCAAGGATGACGGAGAGACCACTTTTTATGTTTTTGCAAATGTCAATCCGAAAATCACTACTTCGGGCGAAGCTATGAAAAAGATAAGACCCGTCTTGGAAAAGTTAAAAAAAGAGGGTTTGAGGTTTAAACTAAGAGGAGAGGCAGAGCAAAAAAGAAGCTTGAAGTCTAGTATGTTGCTTGCTTCGGCTTTAGCTATCACTTTGATATTTATCTCAATCCTTTATATGTTTAACTCCATAAGAGAGACGCTTATCATCATGTCGGTTATACCATTTTCATTTTTAGGAGTTTTTATAGGACACTCTATCATGGGGCTCAATCTATCCTTGCCTTCGCTGATAGGAGCATTGGGACTTGCCGGAGTTATCGTCAATGACGGTATCATCATGATGGCTACTATAAAAACTGCTAAAACACCCGAAGAGATATTTCCTTTGGCGGCAAAAAGATTTAGACCTATCATACTAACTTCCGTTACTACGATACTAGGGCTTACATCTTTGATATTTTTCGCTTCAGGACAAGCCGCAACATTCCAGCCTATGGCGGTGACACTAGGGTTTGGACTTCTTTGGGGAACGATACTAAACCTTATATATCTACCTACGATGTATAACTTTTTACATCAATACAAAGCTTTATCAAAAAAACAGCACGCATAATTTGTCAAGAATTTGTCAAGAACTTTTTTACGGGTTCTTGACAAATATACATAAAAGTAAAAACCTCACTCTTTTAGGTCTCATAAAAAAATTTGCAGTATAAGAAAAATATAGCGATAAAAAAATATTTTAATATTAATTTAATAATTTTTTGGACGATATTGTAATATAAGTAAATATAGCCATAAAGGATAAAGCATGTTTTCAAAAAAGAGGAGTGAAGCGCTTTTAAAAGAGGAGAACGAAAAGTTACAAAAAGAGAACCAAGCTCTAAAAGAGGAGTTAGACCAGTATAAACAAAGAGTTAATATGCTTGAAAACGAGTCGAAAAACGGTGGTTCTGATTATCAAGATAAAAATATCGATGCTAAGATAAAAATGCTTGATATATTGCTACAAAGTTATGATAGCGGAGTGGGTTTTTTGCAAGATACGATAGAGGAAAACCTCATCATGCTTGAAAAGACAAACGAACTTAACGAAAAGAACTCACAAGCAATGGATGAGATAGAGAGTAAAACCGATATGGTCGTTAACTCTATGCAAACAATCGAACAGATAACTTCCGATCTTCAAAACGATTCGGTGGCTTTGAGTGAGCATGTGGACTCTATAGCCGATATCATCAATCTTATCAAGGATATAAGCGACCAAACGAACCTACTTGCTTTAAATGCTGCCATAGAAGCCGCAAGGGCGGGCGAGCACGGTAGAGGTTTTGCCGTAGTTGCCGATGAGGTTAGAAAATTGGCGGAGAGAACTCAAAAAGCGACCCAAGAGGTAGAGATAAACATAAGCACTCTAAAGCAAAGCACATCCACTATCTTGGCGGCAACCGATACTTTCAGAGAAGAGGCTCAAAAAGGAACGGAAGTGCTAGAGGACTTTAAAGAGAGCGCGGATAAAGCTAAAGAGAATTCAAACGGTATCAAAAATCTAACTACAAATATAACAAGAGAGATAAATATCAGCAACGGCAAGATTGATCATATCAAATTGAAGTTACAAAGTTATAATGCGATACTAAATAACGAAGAAGTAGATATCATAGATGAAAACTCTTGTAGATTTGGTAAATGGTTCAATGAAGAGGTCAAAAAGCTTCTCGCATCAAATAAGCAAGTATTAAATAAAGTGGATCATGATCATAAACAGATACATCAACTTTTGAGAAAAATCTTAAGCGATTATGCTGAAAATGGTGATTTTGATAGAGTGTTTGATGACATTAAAAAGGTAGAACAGTATAGTGAAGAATCTTTTGAAGTTTTGCTAAAGGCTATTTGGGATAGTAGAGTATAAAATAGAATAAAACTTGGAGGAAGTCTCCTCCAAGTTGATATTACTCGAGCCCGTACTCGTCAGGCAAATAATCCAGCTCGACCTTATGTCTTTTTGCTTTTATCTTGACACCTTCGTTTGAGCCTACTTCGTCAAGAAACTCTTTTATCTTTTTATCTAAAGCCTCTTCATCTTTGATAAGTTCAGGGTCATAAGTGATCTTGATGTCTATGACTTTGTGGTTCTTCATCTTTTTATCCTTTGAATTTATTTTTAAATAACTCTTCTATCGTTCCAACTATCGAAGGATCTTCGATGGTTGATATATCTTGAGTTATCTTCTCTCCTTTTGCGATGGCTCTTAAAATCCTTCGCATAATTTTACCACTTCTTGTCTTAGGCAATCCTGGAACTATAAGTAAAGAGCCTACTTTCGCGATAGGTCCTATCTCTTTTGTTATGAGTCTGTTTATGTTATCTTTGAGTGTATCTTCATCCACATCTTTTTTGGTGACGATATAAGCAAATACATCTTCACCTTTTATGTCATCCGGCTTGCCTACAACGGCAACTTCTGCTACATGCTCTTCGTGTCCGATGACGCCCTCTATCTCGGCTGTTCCCAATCTATGTCCTGAGACATTGATAACATCATCCGTTCTACCCGTGATGAAGATATATCCATCCTCGTCATAGATGGCGGCATCACCTGAAAAATACACAGGCTTTCCATCTTTTTTGCAATCTCCGAAGTATGACTTGACAAATCTATCGGGATCTCCCCAGATAGTTCTTATCATACTTGGCCAAGGTTTTGTTATGCAAAGAAGTCCTTTCTCACCGGTAGGCACTCTGTTTCCTTCTTCGTCGATGATCTCGGCTTTTATGCCGGGAAGCGGGAATGTTGCAGAGCCGGGTTTTATAGGTGTAGCTCCAGGAAGCGGACTTATCATATGTCCTCCGGTTTCCGTTTGCCACCAAGTATCAACTATCGGACATTTTCCTCCGCCGATGGTTTCATAGTACCACATCCAAGCATCAGGGTTGATAGGCTCACCGACCGTTCCAAGCACTTTTAAGCTACTTAGATCATATTTGGCAGGCTCGTCGGCTCCCACTTTGTGTAAAAGTCTGATAGCCGTAGGCGCGGTATAGAACTGGTTTACTCTAAGCTCTTCTATCATTTTCCACCATCTTCCGGCATCGGGATATAGAGGAACGCCTTCGTACATTACGGTTGTGGCTCCTATGGCTAAAGGTCCGTAAACTATATATGTGTGTCCCGTGATCCAGCCGACATCTGCAGTACACCAAAAAGTATCATTCTCTTTGACGTCAAATACATTTTCCATTGTGTATTGAGCCCAAAGGATATATCCGGCGCCTGAGTGCTGTACGCCTTTTGGTTTACCTGTGCTTCCTGAAGTATAGAGTAAAAATAGAGGATCTTCGCTATCCATCTCTTCAGCTTCGCAAAATTCGGACTCATTTTTTATAAGGTCGTTATAGATATGGTCTCTTCCTTCAACCATATCAACATCTTCATAATTTCTTTGTACCATTAAAACATTTTCAACACATTCGCAACCTTTTTCAAGCGCTTTATCCACTATCGGTTTTAAAAGGTAGGGTTTGCCTCTTCTGTAAGCACCGTCAGCCGTGATGACTACCTTAGCTCCCGCGTCAATGATCCTATCTCTTAAAGCTTCGGCACTAAATCCTCCAAAGACTACGGAGTGTATGGCTCCGATCTTTGCGCAAGCTAGCATAGCAAATGCGGCTTCGGGTATCATCGGCATATAGATAACGACTCTATCTCCTTTTTTGACCCCAAATTGATTTTTTAGTAAGTTTGCAAATCTGTTGACTCTGTAAAAAAGTAGTAGATAAGTTATAATCCTTCTTGAGCCGTCTTCTCCTTCCCAAATGATAGCAGCTTTGTTTTTTCTAGTATCGAGGTGTCTTCCTATACATTGATGAGTTATATTGAGTTTACCTCCGGTGAACCATTTGTAAAACGGAGCGTTACTCTCATCCAAGACTTTGTCGTAAGGCTTGAACCAGTCTATCTTCTCTTTAGCCATTCTGTCCCAATACCCTTCGTAATCGTCATCGACCTCCTCGCAAATTTCGCGATATTCGCACATATTTTTTATGTTAGCTTGTTTGCTAAACTCTCTGTTAGGATAAAAAATCTCACTCATAGAGCCTCCTTGTTTTAATGAAAATATATTTATATTACACTATTTTGATATTATTTTCCATAAAATTTATAAATAATGTTAAAAAAATCAATTTTCATCCATAAAATGTGAAATTTTGTTATAATATTGGACTTTGCTTAAGGATATAAAGATGAGTATGGCCATAATGTGTTCGGGAGGCGACGCTCCGGGAATGAATCCCGCTATAAAGAGGTTTGTTGATTATGTGTATCTCAAAGGAGAGAAGCCCTATTTTATCTATAACGGACTCGAGGGTTTGATAGACAATGATATAAGATTGGCAAAGCATAGAGATGTTAGCGGCATCTTACATAAAGGAGGAGCGATCATAGGCTCTTCTCGATCTAAAAGATTTTTTAAAAAAAGATACAGAAAGCGTGCTTATAAGAATTTGCAAAAAAATGGCATAGATTCATTGGTCGTACTTGGCGGAGACGGCAGTTTTCGGGCTATGGATGTCTTTAGTAAAGAGTTTGATATAAATTTTATGGGCATACCCTCCACTATAGATAACGATATAGCTTACAACGACTACTGTCTGGGCGTTGATACCGCATTAAATGTTATAAGGGATGCAAGTGACAAGATAAGAGATACCGCTTCCACATTCAAAAGGGGTTTCGTGATAGAGATCATGGGGAGAGAGTGCGGGTATCTTTGCGCGGCATCGGCCATCTCTTGCGGGGCGGAACTTTGCTTGATACCAGAGGTTGATCTGGATTTGAAATTGGCAAAAAAGATTTTACAAAAAGAGATCAAAAGCGGTAGAAATTATGTTTTGTGTTTTGTAGCCGAAGGAACTAAAAAAAGCGATTTTATGGTGGAGTGGATAGAAAAACACTTGGGACTTGAGACGAGAAAAAGTGTGTTAGGGTATATACAAAGAGGCGGAAATCCCACCACATACGATAGATTGATGGCGTTTGAGTATATCGTCAAGGCAGTCAATCATTTATTGATTAAAAAAGATATAAACAAGGTCATTATCCATAAAAAAGGAGGATTTGGCGTCAAAAGTATAGATAAGGTGGTAAACGGCAGATATAGTATCGATGGAAATATTTTAAATATGCTTAATTTTATAGGATGATTTGTTTGTTAATATTGGGTTAATATGATATTAAAACTCTATTTATAAACTGATGATACAATTATTTATATTAAAAAATTAGGAGTTTAAATATGAAAAAGAGGATTTTAGTCGGAGCGGTAGCCATTTTGAGTATGGCGACATTGGTATTTGCATCCAATGATTATAAGCAAGGGCATAAAAACGGTGAGTATTATAAAAAGAGTATGTACTCAAAATGCTCTCATAAGAAGATGGGAGATTTTCATAAGAGATTTAGCAAATACGGTAAGTTTTCTCACAGCAGAAGAGCCTACTCTCATGATATGATGTTTATGAAAATGTTTAGAGCTTTAAATTTGACTCCCGAGCAGAGAAAAAGTATAAGAAATATCATGATGGAGAGTAGAAAAAGTTATAAAAATGCTTTTAAAAGAACGCCATTTTCTCAATATTTTGAAAACGGTAACTTCAATAAAGACAAATATGTTCAAGATGCCAAAAAAAGAGCCTCATCTATGATAGAAAAGAGAGCTGAGACTATGAGTAAGATTTTTGCCGTTTTGGATAAGAAGCAAAAAAACGATTTTCTTATTTTATTGAAAGCCAAAGAGATTCAAATGAATGCAAAAAGAGAGTATATGATGAAAATGAAAAAGGGTATGAAAGATAAAAAGTGCCCAAAAAAAGGTCAATAATCTTTGATAAAGATCATAATGATTGAGGATGATGCGGAGCTCGCATCTATCCTCATAGAGTATTTGAAAGATTACAATATCGAGATAGACAATTTTGAAGACCCGTATAACGGGCTTGGTATGCTATCTATAAAAGAGTATGATCTTTTGATACTTGACCTTACACTTCCCGGTATGGACGGGTTGGAAGTCTGTAAGGAGGTGGTATCAAAATATGATATTCCCATCATTATATCCTCTGCTAGAAGTTCCCTTATAGATAAGGTTACCTCTTTGGAGCTCGGAGCTGATGATTATCTGCCGAAGCCTTATGACCCTAAAGAGTTGGAAGTGAGGATAAAAGCCGTTCTTAGAAGATATGATAAAAAGGTTAAAAAAAGAGATTTGAACGATAATCATGATAACTTTTTATTTGTTTTGGATGAGGATAAAAAAGAGATAAGAAAAGGCAAAATAGCACTAAATCTAACGGCAGCGGAGTATGCCATACTATCTTTTTTTATTAAAAAGAGAGGCTTTATCGTCTCAAGAGAAGAGGTCTTAAACAATCTGGAAAAGTATAATCTTGACGGAAGTTTGGCGGTGCTGATAAATAGGATACGAAAAAAGATAGAGGAGGATCCCAAAAATCCGAAATATCTTCAAACCATAAGAGGCATGGGGTATAAATTTTGTGATTAGGATAAATAGACACTCTATCTTCTTTAATATCACGGTTATATTTCTTATATCCATTTTATTTATATCCTTAACCTTTTTTGTTGTGATAAAAAATAGCAAAAGAGTCCACCATAGTTACCTAAAAAGAAAATATGCCAGGATTATTAGGCCCGTACTACGCGAAATAAAAGCCAATAACGGTGTGGTTACCGATGAGGTTAAAAAGAGGTTAGAGAGCCTCAATCTTGAAATACTAAACATAAAAAATAGAGAAAATATAAAACAGTTAAGCAATGTCTGCACCCTATCGATGCCAAGATACAGGATAAGGGTTTTTCAAAAAGGCAAACACTACTATATATCCGTCAAAACCCACTATATCTCTTTGCTTCTTAAAGATAACAACTCGGATGTTAGAAGTAATAGATTTTTACTATTGATGCTATTTGCCATCACCGTCATACTCTTTGTCTCATACATCTATATCATTAGAAAGCTATATCCGTTAAAACTTCTTCAAGACAAGATAAAGAGGCTTGGAGAGGGTGAATTTGATATGGATTGTAAGATAAAAGGAAAAGATGAGATTTCGATATTGGCGAATGAATTTGACAAATCTATAAAAAACTTGCAAAAACTGAAAGATTCAAGAAATGTGTTTTTGAGAAATATCATGCATGAGTTAAAAACTCCTATTACTAAGGGTAGATTTTTGATCAAATTGCCTTCGAACGAGCAAAACCAAGAGAAATTGGAGAGAGTTTTTATAAGGCTTGAAACTTTGATAAATGAGTTTGCTTCGATAGAGGAGTTGATGTCTTCAAGCACCAAGCTAGAGAAAAAAAGTTACTATGTAGCCGACATAGTCGATAATGCCATAGATCTGCTTTTTGATGATGAGTGCGATATAGAGGTGCAAAATCTATGTGAAGATAAAAAGGTAGAGGTAAATTTTAAACTTTTTTCTATCGCTATAAAAAATCTTATCGATAACGCTATAAAGTACTCGACAGATAAAAAAGCGATAGTGAAAATAACGGAAAACGAGATAGTCGTCATAAACAAAGGAGAGAAGTTGTCATATCCTTTGGAGAAGTATTTTGAGCCGTTTTTCAAAGATGACAGAAGAAGTGCCGATCAAAGTTTTGGTTTGGGGCTATACATAGTTCACAATATTTTACAAATCCACAATACAAAACTACAATACTCTTACAAAGAAAATCTAAATATCTTTTCTATATCAATATAAAAAATATTTTTCGCTATAATATCAAAAAAATTATAGAAGGTGAAAAATATGAAAGTTTTATTGATAAAAGATGTAAAAAATCTTGGCAAAGCCGGTGAGATAAAAGAGGTCAAAGACGGATACGGAAGAAATTTTTTGGTTGCTAAAGGTTTTGCTAAAGTTGCCACCAATGAAGTTATTAAAGAGTGGGAAGAGGAGCAAGCGAGACTCAAAGCCGAACTCGAAGCCGAGATAGCGAAACTCAAAGAGATAGAGGAGTCTTTAAAAGATAAAAGAGTGGTGATAAAAAGAAAACTCGGAGCAAACGGTTCTCTTTTTGGTGCCGTAACCAAAGAGGAGATAGCCAAAGAGCTTAAAAATCAAACAGGTTTTGAGATAGATAAAAAGCATGTAGAGATAGATAAAGCCATCAAAGCCACAGGTGAATATGAAGTCTCTTTGAAGCTCGGACACGGCATTCACGCCAAGTTCACTCTTGTGGTAGAGGGTGAGTAATGTTTGAAGCTACAACTATACTCGCCGTAAAGGGCGAGGGTAGAGCGGTCATAGGCGGAGACGGACAAGTAACTTTCGGCAATACCGTCTTGAAAGGGAATGCCGTCAAGATAAGAAAACTTTTAAACGGAAAGATTTTAGCAGGATTTGCGGGAAGTACGGCTGACGCTTTTAACCTTTTTGATATGTTCGAGGGTATTTTGGAGCAGAAAAAGGGTGACCTTTTAAAATCCGCCATAGAGTTTTCCAAGCAGTGGAGAAAAGATAAGTACCTTAGGCGACTCGAAGCTATGATGATAGTTTTAAATACCAAGCATATTTTTATCTTAAGTGGTACGGGAGATGTGGTGGAGCCTGAAGATAAGACCATAGCAGCCATAGGAAGCGGAGGCAACTTTGCCATATCCGCAGCAAGAGCTCTTAAAAAACACTCAAATTTAAGTGATGAAGAGTTGGTAAAAGAGTCTTTAAAGATAGCAAGTGAGCTTTGTATCTATACTAACGACAATATAAATATCTATACACTAGAGGATAAGGAAGAGGATAAATGAATTTGACACCAAAAGAGATAGTAAAATATCTTGATGAGTATATCATAGGGCAAAAAGATGCCAAAAAAGCTATAGCTATAGCACTTAGAAACAGATATAGAAGAATGCAACTACCAAAAGAGATGCAAGATGAGATAATGCCTAAAAACATACTCATGATAGGATCGACAGGAGTTGGTAAAACAGAGATAGCAAGAAGGCTTGCCAAAATGCTTAGTTTGCCTTTTGTGAAGGTGGAGGCCAGTAAATACACGGAGGTCGGATTTGTCGGTAGAGATGTTGAATCCATGATAAGAGACCTTGTGTCAGCTTCTATCAATCTTGTTAAAAAAGAGCATAAAGAGAAAAACAAAGAGGCTATCGAGGGTTATGTCGAAAAAAAGATACTTGAAAAACTATTGCCCCCTTTGCCGAAAGGTGCTACCGAAGAGAAAAGAAGGGATTATGAGAAGAGTTACGAGAGGATGTTGGCAAAGTTTAGAAATGGGGAGCTTGATGAACTTAAAGTGGAGGTTGAGATAAACAAAGGCTTTGGGGATAGCGCAGATAGCTCTTTGCCTCCGGAGATTATAAAGGTACAAGAGTCATTTGTAAAGATACTCGGTAGCGGAAGAGAAAAGATAAAAAAAGAGGTTACCGTCAAAGAGGCTAAAGAGATACTTAAAAATGAAGCGAGTGAATCTCTTTTGGATATGGAAGCCGTAAAAAGCGAAGCTTTAAAGAGAGTTGAAAACGGCGGTATCGTCTTTTTGGATGAAATAGACAAGATAGCCGTGAGTCAAAAAGGAAGTTCGAGACAAGACCCGAGTAAAGAGGGTGTACAAAGAGATCTTTTGCCGATCGTTGAGGGTAGTAGTATCAGTACGAAGTATGGAACGGTCAAGAGTGACCATATACTATTTATAGCCGCGGGTGCTTTTCATCTCACAAAGCCGAGCGATCTGATACCTGAACTGCAAGGAAGATTTCCTTTGAGGGTTGAGCTTAACTCTTTGGATGAGGAGATACTTTATCAGATACTCACAAGACCGAAAAATTCGCTTCTTAAACAGTATGAAGCGCTTTTAAAAACGGAAGGTGTGGAGCTTGTTTTTGAAGATGACGCCATAAGAGAGATGGCAAGGATCTCGCATATGACAAACGAAAAAACGGAAGATATAGGCGCTAGAAGGCTGCATACCGTTATAGAGAGGGTTCTTGAGGATATTAGTTTTGAAGCCGATGAGCATAAAGGAGAAAAGATAGTAGTAAGCAAAGAGTTGGTGCATAAAAAGCTTGATGAAGTCGTAGAGGATGAAGAGAGTTCGAGGTATATACTTTGATGAGTGAAGAGCAAAAAGCGGGTTTTGTAGCCGTTGTAGGTAGGCCAAATAGCGGCAAGAGTTCTCTTTTGAATTGGCTTATCGGTGAAAAGTTGGCGCTTGTTTCACATAAAGCCAATGCAACAAGAAAGAGAATGAACTTTATAGTTATGCATAAAAATGCTCAACTCATATTTGTTGATACTCCCGGTATCCATCAAAAAGAGAGATTGCTAAATCAATTTATGCTTGAAGAGGCGATAAAAGCGATAGGGGATTGTGATCTTATACTATTTTTGGCTTCCGTGAAAGATGATGTTAAAGAGTATGAAG
>Ga0256843_1002038_pt1 | contig 15148 bp, 12 predicted proteins | sample AlvinellametaG_FD_191572 | JGI IMG/M metagenome (GOLD analysis project Ga0256843, IMG submission 191572) | Pompeii worm associated microbial communities from hydrothermal vent at the East Pacific Rise, Pacific Ocean - Alvinella | ecosystem: Host-associated > Annelida > Integument > Unclassified ... | reverse complement strand
ATCAACACAGGTATTTTTAGTTTTTGAATTTCTTCCGTCGGATTGTATTTCATCCACGAAATCCAAAACGGTTGAATACTTGGTCTGAAAAGCGAATATAAAAGTGGTGGCACTTTACTTATTCTTTTGCCTGCTTGGAGCGAATCCAGTGCTTTATAAGCAAAATCACGAATAGGTTTTGCCGAATATTTTAGTTGCTCTTTGATGACATCACCTATATTGCTACCCGCTCCGGCAAGAGAGATAAATCCGGTAGCATTAGCACGTTTTGCTGCAATCATTCCTACAAGTGATCCTTGACTATGTCCTGCCACCCATATTTCGCTAAATCTATGTGTTTGTTTGAGTGTATCAATCCATTTTACGGCATCATTGATAAAATCATCAAAAGACACATCCGACTCATTAAAATTTTTGATTTTACTTTGGGCAATTGATCGTTTATCAATACGCAAAGTCGCGATTTGACGCTTGGCTAGACTTTCCGCCAGCATTTTCAAACTATTGTTTTGCATAGTAGCACTATTTCCATTTCTGTCGGTTGGTCCCGATCCGGGAATTAGTAAAACTACTTTTGGTTTTTTAGCTTTTGGTGTTAACAATGTTCCTTGTAAGGTGCCACTAGGCAAAGTCAAACGCCATTCTTCACTAGTTTGTCCAAAAAATGTGTTTGAAATAAGCAGTATAACTACAATAATTATGTTTTTCATTTTAAAATAATTTGCTTCAATATACAACAATACCATTTATAAAACAAAAGTGTGATTTACGGGTGGTAAATCACACTTTTAACAACAACAACAACCTTAAATTGATTATTACAATCAATGTATGGAGTATTTTTATATATTTCAGCTTATTACTGAATAAATCTCAATATTCAAACAATATCCTCTGCTTTAAAGATAGTACAAAGATACAGCAAGTCATATTTACACACAATAGGACATATGACGTATATTGATTAAAAAAGAACAAGTAATAAATCTAAAATCATAAAAACCATAAATTATTACAGTTTGCAGATTAAAAAATTGTCTTTTCTTTCTATTTGTTTAACAATCGTAAGCCAAAACAACTGATTGCATAGCCAATAGCCATTCCAACAAGTGCTTTTATAGCAAATACACTACTAAAAAATGTTGGCACGATAGGATTATTAACAGCATCAAAACTAGTATAGTAATGAAAAATAGCCGTAAAAATAAACCCCCATGTTAATCCGATTAACATGTATTGTTTTTTACTGATGTTTAAATATGGGACTTTTGCTTCCATGTTGTATATTTTTTAATTGTTGAATAATATGTAGGTGCGCAATGCATTGCGCACCTACAAAGTAATTATTTATTTTCTCTAATAGTTGCTTGTGCAGCTGCCAAACGTGCAATAGGCACACGGTAAGGCGAGCAGCTTACATAATCTAATCCTACACGATGACAGAAATCGATTGATGATGGTTCGCCACCATGTTCGCCACAGATACCTAATTTGATATCGGGGCGTGTTTGACGTCCTTTTTCTACTGCCATTTTTACCAATTGTCCTACGCCTTCTTGATCTAACACTTCGAATGGATCGTGTTTTAAGATACCCTTCTCGATATAAATCGGCAAGAATTTTCCGGCATCGTCACGTGAGTAACCAAAGGTCATTTGGGTTAAATCATTGGTTCCGAATGAGAAGAACTCAGCAGATTTAGCAATTTCGTTTGCTGTTAACGCTGCGCGTGGAATTTCGATCATGGTACCGACTAAATGGTCGATAGTTTCGCCTGTTTCAGCAAATACTTTTTTGATTGTATCGCGAACGATATCTTCTTGCATTTTCATTTCGGCTAATGTTCCGGTAAGCGGAATCATGATTTCGGGTTTAGCAACAATACCACGTTTTTTGAGGGCAATTGCAGCACCAATGATGGCACGCGTTTGCATAATGGTAATTTCGGGATATGTATTTCCTAAACGACAACCGCGATGTCCCAGCATAGGGTTAAATTCTGATAAGTCTTCAACTTTTTGTTTGATAACCGACACGTCAACGCCCATTACTTCAGCCATTTCTTGTTGTCCTTTTTCGTCGTGAGGTACAAATTCGTGTAATGGTGGATCTAGTAAACGAACGGTAACGGGCAAGCCTTGCATGGCTTCAAAAATACCTTCAAAATCTTTTTGTTGGATAGGTAATAATCTGTCAAGTGCTTCGATACGTCCTTTTTCGTCTTCGGCTAAAATCATTTCGCGCATGGCTATAATTTTTTCACCTTCGAAGAACATATGTTCTGTACGACATAATCCGATACCTTTGGCACCAAAGTCGCGTGCTACTTGTGAGTCGTGAGGTGTGTCGGCGTTGGTACGTACATACATACGTGAGTATTTGTCGGCTAATTCCATAATTTTAGCAAAATTACCACCCACTTTTGGTTTGATCGTATCAATTTTTCCGTCATAAACCTCACCTGTTGAACCATTTAATGATACCCAATCGCCTTCTTTATATGTTTTACCGTCGGTAGTCATGGTGCGCGCTTTATAATCTATTTTGATAGATCCTGCACCAGACACACAACATTTACCCATACCACGTGCAACTACGGCAGCGTGAGAAGTCATACCACCTTTGGCAGTTAAAATACCGTTTGCAACATTCATTCCTTCAAGGTCTTCGGGAGATGTTTCGATACGTGCCAAAATAGTGTTTTCATATTTATCGGCTTCATCAGCAAAGAAAACCAATTGCCCTGTGGCAGCGCCCGGTGATGCGGGTAGACCTTTGGCTTGCACACTTGCTTTAGCTACAGCTTCTTTGTCAAAAACAGGGTGTAATAATTCGTCCAACTTTTCGGGTTCTTGACGCATAATAGCTTCTTTTTCGTCAATCATACCTTCGTTAAGCATATCGATTGCAATTTTGACCATAGCGGCACCTGTACGTTTTCCGGTACGTGTTTGCAGCAACCATAATTTACCATCTTGCACGGTAAATTCAAGATCTTGCATATCTTTATAATGCTGTTCAAGTTGTTCTTGAATAGTGTTTAATTCTTTGTACTGCTCGGGCATTCTTTCTTCGAGTGAAGGATATTTACTAGCGCGTTCTTCTTCTGAGACATTAGCTAATATTGCCCAACGTTTAGAGCCTTCTAAGGTAATTTGTTGAGGTGTACGAACACCTGCTACTACATCTTCTCCTTGTGCATCAATTAAGTATTCGCCATTAAAAATATTTTCTCCGGTACCGGCATCACGTGTAAAAGCTACCCCTGTGGCAGAATTTTGTCCCATGTTACCAAATACCATAGCTTGTACATTTACGGCTGTTCCCCATTCTTCAGGAATTTTATTTAATCGGCGATAGTAAACCGCGCGGTCGGTGTTCCAACTGTCAAATACTGCCATAATGGCTTTCCATAATTGTTCCCATGGATCGTCAGGGAAACTGTGACCGGTACGTTTTAGTACGGCGGCTTTAAATTCTTTGACTAGGTATTTGAAATCTTCAACGGTAAAATCCAAGTCAGAAGTATATCCTTTTTCTTCTTGTAATTTTTCCATGATTTCTTCAAACGGGTCGATATCTTCTTTTGATTCGGGGCTCATTCCTAAAACAACATCGCCGTACATTTGTACAAAACGACGGTACGAATCCCAAGCAAAACGGGCATTACCCGATTTTTTTGCAATCCCTTCAACGGCGGCATCATTCAAACCTAAGTTCAAAACGGTATCCATCATTCCGGGCATAGAGACTCTGGCGCCTGAACGTACAGAAAGTAATAGCGGATTTTCATTCGAACCAAAAGATGTTCCCATAATAGTTTCGACGCGTTTTACGGCTGCTTCAACTTCATCTTTTAGGTATTCTCTTACTTTGGCTTCGCCTTCTTTGTTATATTCGGTACACACTTCGGTAGTTACGGTAAATCCGGGAGGTACCGGCACGCCAATTAAATTCATTTCGGCTAAATTTGCACCTTTTCCACCCAACAAGTTTTTCATGGTTGAGTTTCCATCTGCTTGTTTATCTCCAAAGAAATAAACTCTTTTAGTATCTTTCATACGTTTTACATTTTTTCTGTTATTATTCTGATTAATGTCGCCAACAAATAAATTTCAGCGAATGACAAATATAGTTTTTTTTACTTGAATTAAAAATGCGCTATATCAGACAAACCAATTTCTTTACGATAACTTTATTTATAATTTTTTTGATATATTTGTCAAAATTAAATCATCATGACTGCTTTTTACATTAATAACGGGATAAATGCTATAACTTTTCAATCATTTGTACATTTTGTCGAAAAATTAAAAAAGGAAAATATTTTACAAGCCGACATCTATATAGATGAGGAAGATGAAAAAAATTCTAATATAGAAATTGTTTTGGCTCTTAGAAATATGATGAGAGCATACATGAGAGAAGATAATTTTACATTTAACATATATGCCAAACGATTACATAACGCCGGTATAATTATTTTGCTTACAGTGCCTGTTGAAAACATTTATTTATCCAAATACATTTCTGTAAAATACACTTTGCAAATGAATACTGCACATGACGCTGAGCACGAACAATACACAATCAAAGAAATTGATGATGAGGCAAAATATATTGACGACAAAGATTTTGAAAGAATCATTGGTACTTTGGTTGCTAATACAAATTTAGAATATGATACGGTTGAAAGGTATGCCGATAAAAATTTGGATTTTGCAACAGTAAAAAAACTAGGTTTCGGTCACCATACTTTTGAACCATTTTTATCATTACCTGAGATTGGTGTCTTTTGCGATGAGATAGCATTTACTAGAAAAATTCCTTATAATTTCCCGTCTGATTTACACAAAACGCTTCTTGAAGACATTGATAAATACAACAAAGGTTATGTTAGCAGAAAAGAATTGTATCACTTATTATTAGATCATTTATCTTCAAATATTTTATAACAAAAAAGCCTCACAACATGCGTTGTGAGGCTTTTTGAATAGTTATAACTTAATCAGTTCATTGTTGCTATCATAATATTTATATTCTAAATAATTAAATGAGTCACGTGCTTGAACATTAATTTTTGTTTTGTATTTCCACATCCATTTTCTTTTGATTGAAAATAAACCTTTGGTAAGGTAAGCGGCAATAAACGGGTGTACATGAATGCTAAAATTCTTGTAGCCTTTTTCTATCAGCTTCTGTATATCTTCTTCAAATCTAGTCAACAATGTAATAGGTGCATCCGTTTCACCTTTATGTACCAAACTAGGATCTTTTTCCTTGGTGGTAATATTGCGTTCGGGTCTAAAACGCTGGCGTGTAATTTGCATCAATCCGAAACGAGACAAGGGCAATATTTTGTGTTTTGCTCTATCGTCTGCCATAACGTTTTTCATGTGTTCATATAGTTTTTTTCGATTTTCGGCATCTTTCATGTCGATAAAATCCACTACTATAATTCCGCCCATGTCACGCAATCGCAGTTGTCGTGCAATTTCGGTGGCTGATTTCATATTTACTTGAAAAGAATTTTCTTCCTGACTTTGTTTTTTATCTGAAGAATTACCGCTGTTTACATCAACAACGTGCATTGCTTCGGTGTGTTCAATAATCAGGTACGCCCCTTTTTCCATCATAACGGTTTTACCGAATGCTGATTTGATCTGTCTTTCGATACCATATTTTTGAAAAATAGGTGTTTTTGAATCGTGGTATTTCACGATAGACTCTAAATCGGGGGCAATGTCTTTAATAAAATCAACTATTTCGAGGTATAAAAGTTCGTCATCTACTACAATTTTGGTAAATGAGTCGTTTAAGATATCTCGTAACATAGTTGTTACGCGGCTAACTTCACCTAACACGCGTTGTGGTGGGTGGGCACTTTGTATTTTACTTGATAATACTTGCCATTTGTTAACCAAATTTTGTAGGTCTTTGTCTAATTCCGCTACTTTTCGTTCTTTGGCTGCTGTTCTGATAATTACCCCAAAATTATGAGGTTTAATGCTTTTGACCAATCTTTTTAACCGGTCTTTTTCGGCATCATCATCAATTTTTTGCGAAACAGAAACTTTGTCATAAAAGGGTACTAAAATAAGATAACGCCCCGGCAATGATATTTCGGAGGTCAGTCTTGGTCCTTTGGTTGAAATAGGTTCTTTAAGAATTTGCACCAGCATACTTTGCTTGGCTTTAATGACATCTTTAATATTTCCGGATTTTTCGATGTCTTTTTCTTTTTCAAAATTCTTTAAAGAATAGTCTTTTTGTTTTCCTGAACTAACTTGTTTGGTATGTTTAAGCAATGATTTGATTTGCGGTCCTAAATCGTGGTAGTGTAAAAAACCGTCTTTTTGGGCACCCACATTTACAAATGCGGCATTTAAACCGGGTATAACCTTGTTTACCTTACCCATGTATACATCGCCAACATTAAATTTGTTCGAAGTTTCTTCTTTGTGCAGCTCAGTGAGTTTACCGTCTTTAAGTAAGGCAAAATCAATAGCGGAAGGCGTAGACCGAATGATTAATTCTGTATCCATTCCTTCAATTTTTAATGTTTAAAGTTACATTATATATTAATGTATAACTTGTATTTTCGTTATGTCAATGATCTAATAATTGATATTTAAAAGAAAAAGTAGGGTTAGCCTACTTTTTCTTTTTGTGTCTATTTGCTCTACTTCTTTTTTTACGTTTGTGAGTGGCAATTTTTTTTCTTTTTCTTTTTTTTCCGCTTGGCATAATGTTAAGATTTTACGTTTTCTTTGATTTTAGTTACAAATGTTTTGGATGGTTTGAAAGCCGGAATATAATGTGCCGGAATCTTGATAGAAGTATTTTTTGAAATATTTCTACCGATTTTTTCAGCTCTAAATTTGTTGATAAAGCTACCAAAACCTCTTAAATACACATTTTCACCGGAAGCAAGGCTGTTTTTAACCTCATCCATGAAATGTTCTACAGATACAAGGACATCTTTCTTATCAAGCCCTGTTTTTTCAGCAATATTGTTTACAATTTCTGCTTTTGTCATATTTATTAATTTTATAAGTTCATTTTCATTTAAGGAGTGCAAATATACTACATATTATTGAATTGCAAAACTTTACAAAATATTTTTTTATTTAACTGACTCATATGATGTTAAAAATGCTATTTGCAATTTGCTTTTACCTGCTAACGTCTTTATACTTTTACACATGAATATTTTTCGAAGAAAAAAAAATGCAACAAAACTGTAACAAAAAACTTTTTAACCTATCTTTATAGTGTAATTTAAAACTTATCGTAGTTGAAAGACGCCGACGAAATCATACAATTATTAACGGCTTGCAAGCAAAACAACCAAATGGCACAAATGGCAATTTACGATCGCTATTGCAAAGCGATGTACAATACTGCCTATCGTATTGTGGGGGATTTTGACGATGCCGAAGATGTGATGCAAGAGGCTTTTATCAAGGCATTTAGTAAATTACATAGTTTTAATTACAACAGCACATTTGGTGCTTGGCTGAAAAGAATTACGATTAACGAAAGTTTGTCTTGGCTTAGAAAAAACAATAAATATGATTTTGACAGTATCGATAATTACCCGCAGGATATTGTAGAAGACGAAGGTATTGATTTGTCCAAACAATCGGAAACTGTACATGAAATATTGCAAGCAATTAACCGTTTAAAAGACAATTATAAATTAGCTGTAACCCTGCATCTAATCGAAGGGTATGATTATGAAGAAATGACGCAAATAATGAACACTTCGTATGCCAATGTACGCACTTTAGTATCACGTGCCAAAAGCAAACTAAAACAAGAATTACAAAAAGTCGCATTATGATGACAAATGAACAAAATACAAACAGATTTGATGTTTTTGAACCAAAATCGGGTCATAAAGAACGATTTATGGCTAAAATGAATCAAAAACAAGCGAAAAAACGTTTTACTATTTCGCGCAAATGGATGGTAGCTGCTAGTTTTTTACTGCTGTTCGGACTAAGTTTTAGCTTCATGTTTAATCAAAATGCAAAAACCAAAATAGCACCCGAAATCGAACAAAATCAAATCTATTTTTCGGCTGTTATCAAACAAGAAATCAAAGAGATTGAACAGATAAAAACCAAAGAAACCGAAAAAGTTTTTACGGATGCGCTTAATCAAATGAAAGTGCTGGAAAAATCGTATCAAAAACTCGTTAAAGATTATCAAAAAAATAATAATAAGTATATTTTAAATGCTATGATTGAAAATTTTAATCAACGTATCGAAATATTGCAATTTGTCAAACAACAAATTGAAGATATTAAACAAACTAAAAATCAACAGAATGAAACCTATACATTATAAACTACTCATCTTACTACTGCTGCCGTTTTCGTTAATGGCAAATTATGGCGACGGAAGTATCAAAAAACAAAAGGAAACACACAAGACTTATCAAGTGGGAAATTCCGGAACTGTATATATTAACAATTCGTACGGAAATATCAATGTGGATACTTGGCAAAAAAATGTTGTCGAAATAACCGTAACGGTCAAAGTTGATGGAAACAGCGATGATATTGTATACAAACAATTAAAAAATATAGATGTTATTTTTTCGCAAAACGGCAATCAAATTAAAGCAATTACCGAAATTAACAGCGTTAACAACTCTTGGAGTTTTTGGTCGCTTTTTTCCGGAAATTCAAAAAAAGTAAACTATAAAATAGACTATGATATTAAAATGCCTGTTAATCACGACTTAAAAATCAATAATGATTATGGTAATATCTATGTTGACGAGCTTAATGGCAATCTGGATTTGAATGCCGATTATGGCAGATTTAATTTGGGTGACTTAAACGGCAGGTACAACAAAATTATGGTCGATTATTTTGCAACCTCTTCGATTGATTTTATCAATGATGGCGAAATCAAGGCTGATTATTCTCGTATCAATATTGGTTCGGCTTATAATTTGACCATGCGATGTGATTATACAACCATCAAAATAGATAAAGTCAGAAATTTGGATTATAACAACGATTATGGCGCTATAACAGTCAAAAACAGCACTTACATCAAAGCGCACGGCGATTACCAACGACGCACATTTGGCAATGTAAACGCCCTGCATCTCAATGGCGACTACGGATCGGTAACCATTAACAATTTGAAACCTAATTTTGACGGCATTAGTATGACTTGCGACTATGCTTCAATCAAAATAAATAATGAAACGCATGTGCCATACCGATTTAAAATGGATCAAGAATATGGTTGCTTTAAAAATGAAAATCTGTATATCCGAAAAAACATTCAAGATGGTGGCGAAAAACATATCGAAGGGTATTATAAAGACGAAAATGCCTCATCAATCATCAAAATTACGGAGGATTATGGTTGCGTGAAGGTGTATAACTGAGGAAAAAGGGGCGAGGAAAAAGGGAAAAGTACTCAGCCACCTACGTGCACATTAATAAACAGCGAAAACGTAGGACACTGAGTGAATTACCTGACGATAGGAAGGGAATTTGTACCGAAGTGCCCGATTGGTAAAATCACTCAGCCGCCTCGTAATATAGATTTTAGAATTGGTTCTCATTAAAAAAAATACGATTGGATTATCAAATTATCAAAATATCGATTACACGATTCAACAACACGGGGCTTGGTACTAATTATTCTCCTGCGTCGAATAATTCACTCAGCCGCCTTAAATTAACAAATTATCAAATACACGATTCAACGATTACACGATTCAACGATTACACGATTCAACGATTACACGATTCAACGATTACACGATTCAACGATTACACAATTAAAAAAAATAGAGAAATGAAAAAATTACTAAGCATTATTTTATTAGTCATCATCACCAATGCCCATGCGCAATTTTGGAAAGACGATATCAAAGGAAACCGTCAGGTTGTGACAAAAACACGATCAATTGGACATTTTGATCAAGTAACTATCACCGGAAGCTTTGATGTGCTTTTGGTCAAAGGAGAACCCGGCGCATTACAATTAGAAACAGACGAAAATTTGCACGAAGTTGTTGAAACTACTGTCAAAAACAACAAATTAGTTATCAAAATTAATTCGAAATACAATGTCAAAAGATATACTAAACTGCATATTGTATTGCCTGTAAAATACCTTGAAAAAATCACCATAACCGGTTCGGCAACGGTGCAATCAAAAAATACTTTTGACTGGCAAAATATCAAGTTAAACCTACTTGGCAGTGGTAATATCAATCTAGATTTACATTCCAACAAAGTATGGGCAACCGTAACAGGCTCCGGCGATATTGAACTTAGCGGAAAAATTGAAGATATTAATTACAAAGTAACCGGATCGGGAAGTATTGTGGGCAAAAAAGTGGATAGTAATTATGGCAAAGCCTCTGTAACCGGGTCGGGCGATATTTATTTGAAAGCCCCTACAAAAAATCTAAAAGCTACTGTAACCGGAAGCGGATCAATATATTATTACGGCACACCTGAACAAATAACCTCAAAAGCATTGGGGTCGGGTGAAGTGATTCAGAAATAATAAGGACGGGTGACGGATGACAGGTGACCGATGCATAAAATTATCGATTTAACAATTCAATAATTCATCAAACACGGGGCTTCGGTACTATTCTTTCTCGTTCCTCGAAAGAATCACTCAGCTACCTACGTGCACCTTAAAAAACAACGAAAACGTAGGACACTGAGTGAATTACCTGACGACAGGAAGGGAATTTGTACCGAAGTGCCCGGTTGGTAAAATCACTCAGCCGCCTTAAATTATCGATTCAGCGATTCAACAGAAAAAAGGAAAAAGGACGGATGACGGATGACAGGTAAACTAACGGTTGTGTCACATTATCAAATTATCATATTATCGATTACACGATTCATCAAACACGAGGCTTCGATACAAATTGTCCTCCTGCGTCGGACAATTCACTCAGCCGCCTTAAATCATCAAATTATCATATTATCAAATAAACAATTACACGATTCAACGATTACACAATTTAAAAAAAAGAGAAATGAAAAAATTATTATTCTTATTATTTAGTTTTAGCATAGCGACAATTTATGCGCAAAAAGACAATTTTGACGAACAGCTCAAAAAAATGACACAACAAATTGACAGTTTAGTCTCGATAAAGAATATCGACTTACAAAAAGATATTGATAGTATAAATATTTTGGTGAAAAATAACCATTTTAGTAGTGGCGAAGCCGAACTCATCAAGAAAGAATTAGTAAAACAATATGCCGATGAAGTAGATTTTCTTATTTTTAAATATACTTACAATTTAAAAAAATGGGCAAAAGACAGAGAAGTCGTTAAACAAGTGAAATACGATAAAGAACAAAAATCTATTCAATACACTATTAGGGTTATCGAACAAAACACGAAGAAAAAACACGAAAAACATTCATTTAACAGATCTTATGATAGTTGGTATTTGGCAGCAGGTTTTAATAATATCATTGATAATAAGCAAATCAATAGTCTTAATGAATCGCCATACGGATTGTGGCAATCACGATTTTTGGCATTCGGATTTACACACAAAACCGCCTTGGCAAAAAAAAGCCGATTTGCCTATTTTACCTATGGCGCCAATATTACTTGGAATACGCTTAAACCCGATGGAGATAAATATCACAAAATGGTTAATGACACCATGCAAATAGTAGATTTTGGTCAAGAACTCAGCACTTCAAAATTACGCAATGTTTGGTTAAAAGTGCCTGTTGGCTTGGAGTTTCATTTGCATACTTCAAAATACAATCACATCAAACTTGCCCTAGGTGTTTATGGAAAAATGCGTATCAAAACCAAGCAGAAATTAGCCTATTCGGTTGATGATATTGACAATGAAACTGTACAAAAAGGACAATTTAACGTGCAGAATTTCAATTATGGACTAAATGCTGAAATTGGCGAAAATAATTGGAGTATTTATGTCAATTATGATTTGGATAATCTATTTAAGCACCATAATTGGCAACAAATATCCTTTGGATTAAAATGGGAAATGTAATTATAGATTAAAAAAATCATGATGAACAAAAAAAATATTCTTTTAATAATATTAATCTTCACTACTGTTTTTACCGGATTTTCGCAAAAAGCAAGTGTCAAGGGTGTTATACTTGACGATGCTACCGGTCACCCTATTGAGTTTGCAGATATTAGCATTCAATCCGTCAAAGACAGCACTATTGTCAGTGGGGGCGTAACAAACGAAAAAGGGGTTTATGAAATTAAGAATATTCCAACCGGAAAATATCATATTCATTTCGGATTTATGGGGTATCAACCCGTTATTTACCGGCATATTTTATTAGAAAAAGGGATTCGTGATTTTGGTATTATCAAACTCAAAGTATCTTCCGAAAATTTAAAAGAAGTCGTCATTAAATCGGGTAAACCTGCAATCACCTATCAGGTGGACAAAAAAGTAATCAACGCCGGCAGTTTTCCTTCGGCATCGGTGGCAATGGATTTGTTGCAAAACATCCCTTCGCTGCAAGTAAGCATAGATGGAAGGCTCACCTACCGGAATGACGGGGTTTTTATTGTGCTCGTCAATGGCAAAAGAGTAGCCAATGGCACGGAACGACTTAAACAAATTCCGGCTAGTCAAATTGACAAAATCGAAATTATTACCAATCCGTCTGCCAAATACAGCGCCGAAGGAACTGCGGGGATCATCAATGTCGTTTTAAAACGCAATCGTTTAAAAGGATATGTCATCAATAGTTCTATCGGATTGAGCACGCGTGGGCGTCGAAGATGGTCTTTTGCCATCAGTAAAAACACCCAAAAAAGCGGCTGGTTTGTCAACGGACAATGGGCAAAATATATCAATTGGGACGGAGAAGAACAATCGACAATTGATATTCATCAAGACAACAATGAAATTGTACGCTTAATTGATGAGAAACGCAACAAAACCTACTACAATAATTACTTAAATATGGGGTATAATTATGACATCACTTCCAAAGATGAAATAGAGTTTTCTTTTACGTTGAATCCACTTGGCAACGAAGAACATAGTCATTCTGTTCAAAATGTAAAGGAAAAATATTTTCAAAATAATACATTGATTGATGAAAAAGATTTTCGCGTCAAAGGTACTAACAGAATGATATACAGTTATTTTGCTCCTGCTATTTCCTACAAACATAAATTTAACAAAGGAGGTACAAAATATTTATCGATAGACGCTTCGTATGACGCTTATTTACAATCGTTTAACGAAAAACAAATCAGTGAGGTAATCAGTGGCAATAACCATCATAAAGAAGGGCATTTGTACAATGAAGAAAATGAACAAAACGTAGATATTGATGTCGATTTTAGCTATCCAATCAACGATAAATATACCATTGAAACAGGGCTGGGTATACACACCGATTATATACCCGACACAACCATACAAAACGGTATTTTTGACGCGCAGGGCAATTTAACGACTTTTAACGGCAAGTATCAAAATCAGCAAATAAATTTTATGCGCAATGTATATTCGGCGTTTGTAACCTTTAAGGGAAAATATAAGAAATGGTCATACAAATTGGGGCTACGCGACGAAATAACCGATCGAATTTCAGATTTTAGTTACATACTTACCGACACACCAAACGAAGAACATATAATTCCGGCAAGCAAAACTTTTTCGGACCTATTTCCCTCAGCAAGTGTGCAATACGAATTTTCGGACGACAAACAGCTCAGCCTTTCATATGCGCGACGCATTAGCCGACCTAACTATTTCAAACTGATGCCTTTACGACAATATGACAATCCGTTTCAATATACCATTGGCAATGCATTATTGGTGCCAACTTATGGCGATTCTTACGAGCTGAGCTATATAAATTCGTGGGATAAGGATTATGTTTCGGTAGAAATATTTATCAAAAAATCATATAACATTTCGACATACATTAACGAAGTTGATAATGACGGATTAATCTATCTAATTCCAAAAAACTTTGGAACTTCGTTAAGTGTCGGTAGTGTTCTTTCAGGAAATTATCACATTTCGGCTTGGTGGAACAGTAATTTATCATTGAGTTTGTATCAATATAGCATGAATATTAGGACGGATAAAATTCATAAAGATGTTAGCCAATTCAATTCTGATATTAAGTTCAATCACACTTTTACTTTGCCCAAAAGGTATAGTGTACGATTAAATTTGGCTTATTTTAGTCCCGGCATCTCGGCGCAATCAGAAGGAAGTCCTTATTTTATGGTAAGAATGTCGGTTAAAAAGAATTTTGGCAAACATTGGTCTGCATTAATTTATACCAATCACATTTTAGGAGACATCGTGACTGAACGAACTACAAAGACCCCCGATTTAAGCATTAAAAACACCCAAACTGCGTACCGGTATTTCGGATTACAAATTTCATATAAATTTAATAACAGAAAGTGATGTAATACTATTTTTTGAGTAGTGTTTTGATGGCATCTAACAAACCTTTTCCTTCGGTTTGCAGATTAAAAGCAGCATTGTTTAGATTCCATTTATTAACTAAAAATCGTAGTGCACCCATCACAACAACCGCCAGATATTTGGTATCGACATCTTCGCGAATATCGTGATTGTTTTTTCCTTTTTTAAGAATATTTTCTATAGTTTCTTGATTTCTATTCTGGATTGCAATCACTTTTTCATTTAAAACAGCTTCATTTTTAAAGAGTTCTTCTGAAAAAATAACCGCCACCATCGAAGGGTTTTCTACAAACATACCAATCATTTTGTCAAACATAAACTGTATTTTTTCGATGGCAGTACCCTCATAACTTTCCATAATGGATGAAAACATCATACTCATTTCATCAAAAATATTGAGCAATGCCAATACAATTTCGTTTTTACTGCTGTAATGTCTATAAATAGCCGGTTCAGAAATACCGATTTTTTTTGACAAATTTTTGATTGTCAATCCCTGTATTCCTTTTTCGGCAATCAGATCCATTGATCTTTCTATGATTTCGGCTTGTCTTTCGGTCATTTTTTTAACTTATAAGACAAAGGTAATACTTTTTTGTGTTTTTTTTATTGATAAATGTTACGAAACAATACTTTTATAAAACAAAATAAGCCGTCCAAAAGGACGGC
>Ga0256843_1002037_pt1 | contig 15149 bp, 14 predicted proteins | sample AlvinellametaG_FD_191572 | JGI IMG/M metagenome (GOLD analysis project Ga0256843, IMG submission 191572) | Pompeii worm associated microbial communities from hydrothermal vent at the East Pacific Rise, Pacific Ocean - Alvinella | ecosystem: Host-associated > Annelida > Integument > Unclassified ... | reverse complement strand
CGAAAGATCTTTATAACCTCTTCATTTGCTTCTATATAATTCCCACCAATAAGATCTATACAGTATGGGACTGCTGGGAAAACAGCATCTAAACATTCACGGATCGATTTTGGTTTTCCTGGTAAATTGATAATAAGGGTTTTTCCTCGTATCCCGGCAGTTTGACGAGAAAGGATCGCCGTTGGAACATACTGCAAGCTCACTGCTCTCATCTGTTCACCAAATCCAGGCATCATTTTCTCACATACATTTTCAGTAGCTTCTGGAGTCACATCTCTAGGAGCTGGTCCTGTCCCACCAGTAGTAACAACAAGATCACACTTTGCCTCATCACACAGTTCTATCATCGTTTTTTCTATGATCTCTTGCTCATCAGGGATGCATCTATACTCTATCTCAAATGGGTTTAAAAGGTACTCTTTCATTGTATCTTGTATCGCCATACCACTGATATCTTCATAAATCCCTGCACTTGCTCGATCACTTGCTGTAATCACCCCTATCTTTATAGTATCCACTTGTTATTCTCCTTGTAAAAAATGATTTGCTTTTTTTAACAATGTTACATCTGCTATTTGTGTGAAAAATTTATATGCACTTTCAACATCAATGATCTTATCTTCTCCACCTAAATATACTTCTATCTTTATACCTTTATTTGAAAGTTCTTTTAATCCATTGATATCCCATATATATTCTAAAAGCTCTTCAAGTTCTTTGATTGAATTTTCTGTATGCTCTACCTTTTTAACAGAATATGGAGCAAAACATGAGGTTATAAAATTTTGTAAATAAAGTTGCTTATTTTTTTTATAGGCCATCTTTTGCAATCTTTTAAACTTTTCATCTTTTGTTTGAAAAAAAGCAGGTGAAAACAATATAAGTCGATCTACCCTTTGCCCCTTTGCTAATAACCTTTTTACATCTAAATACGCTTTTATAGCTCCATAACTAAATCCATAAATATAAAAGTCGTTATTTTCTATAAATGATTGAAAAAAAACATCATCATTTTGGAGTGAAAATCCACTATGAAACTGCACTGAGTATTTCCCTTACTTCTTCTTTGGTTATCGCTTCTTTTTTTAATAATATCTCTTCTATAACGAACAATCTCTCTTCTAGTGATAAAAGTAAATCCTGTGTTTGCTTATATAGAGTATTTATTGTTTTTTGAACTTCTTCCTCTGAAGTTATAATATCCTTTCCCATACCATATTCTAAAATCATTTTTCGTGTAAGTTCTTTGGCATCTTCTAAATCTTGCTTTGCATTACTTGTATGTTCATTATATTTGATATCACACATAACAACACCAGCTAAAAACATTTTTATATGTGCTTCTATCTCACTTTGCAACATACTCGTTTCTTGATTTGGAGGAGTTAGTCTTTCATTTGAAAGTAATAACTTTTCAAAAGGAAGATCATAATATGTAGCAACTAATACCTTTGCACTTTGGTAAGTCACACGATGTTGTTTTTGTTTTTCATTTAAGACAACAAGTTTTTTCTTTCCAAACATTACCTTATCTTTAACTTCATAAAAATGTTCCATTGTAACTTCAAAATGGTTTTGTCGTATAGCAAGTAATGCTGCTTCATTAACAAATGCAGCAAGAGTCGCTCCATTAAATCCCACTGTTATAGAAGCAATTTTTTCTATATCTACACTATTTGGTATTTTTTGAAGATATTTTTCTAGTATTGCATATCGTTCTTTTTTTGTAGGAAGATCAACAAAAACACGTCTATCAAATCTTCCTGCACGTAGTAAAGCCGAATCAAGCACATCTATCTTGTTTGTTGCAGCAATAACAATTATTCCATTTTGAGATTCAAATCCATCCATTTCAGTCAAAAGCTGATTAAGTGTAGCTTCTCTTTCATCATTTCTACTACCATCACGTTTTTTCCCAACCGCATCAATCTCATCTATAAAGATGATCGCTGGAGCATTTTTCTTTGCAGCGTTAAAGAGTTCGTGAACCCGTTTTGCACCCATACCAACATATATCTGAACAAAACTAGCCCCACTTTGATAGTAAAAGCTTACTCCTGCTTCTTTTGCAACTGCTTTTGCTATCATCGTTTTTCCAACTCCAGGAGGACCTACTAGTAAAACACCACGAGGAAGTCTTGCTCCAAAGTTTTTGTATTTTGTAGGGTTTTGTAAAAAGTCGATGATCTCTTGGAGTTCAACTTTAACATCTTCTATCCCTCCAATATCATCAAAACTCACATCACTCTGTATCGCTTTTATAGGTTCTACTTCTAATTCTAAAGGATCATTATTGGTACCACTTTTTAATTTTGTAGATGAATCCTCTATAGGATGTTTTTGAAACCAACGAAAAATAATAGACCCACTTCCAACAATAAGAACAGCTATCAATATATACCATAATATAGATCCACTAGTATCGATCTTCACTTTATAATCTTCAAACATTGAAGGTGTCGTTAAAGCAAAAGGGATCTTATAGAGTTTATCACCTTGTCTTAAAAAAACATATTTTTGAGTTGCTACAACTTCATCTACTTCATGATTTTTCAACATCTCTTGAGCATCTTCTAGTGTAATATTTTCAGATGTATCACGAAAAAGTGCGAATAATACAAGTAAAATGATCAAAACTGCTGAAACAACAAGCAATATTCTATTAATTTTAGAATTTGGCATAATTAGCATCCTCTTTTACTTCATAATCTTCTATTAAAAGCCAATTTCCTATAAGATCTTGTTGTGAAGATATCTTTACAGGATTATAAAACTGATCATATCCTTGATAGTATCCATTTTTATGGTTTTCTATCAACACTTCTAACGGTTTAGTCTGCTGTTTTCTAAACATATGATTTTTCTCTTTTATCAATGATTCTATCTCATGAAGTCTTTCTTTAGCGGTCTTTCCATCAACTTGTGGTTTCATATGTGCTGATGGTGTTCCATCTCTTTTTGAGTAGGTAAAAGCATGCAGATGTGTTAAAGGGAGCTCCTTGGCATTTGTCATAGCCTCTTTCCATAACTCTTCACTCTCACCAGGATGTCCTGTGATAAAATCAGTTCCTATAGCGAACCCTTTATCTGCTAAAAATTCAAACAACTCTTTATCTTGTCTATATACATTTCGTCTGTTCATAAGTTTTAACATTTGAGGACTTGTATGTTGGAGTGCAATATGAAGATGTTTTTCGAGCCATGGTTCATCCAAAAGTTCTTTAAACTCATCTGTTATCTGGATAGGTTCTATACTTCCAAGACGGATACGACGAACACCTCTTACATAACTGATCTTTTTAAGTAGCTTTGCTAATGAGCTCTTTGTATCAACCCCATAACTCCCAAGGTTTGTTCCTGTGAGTATAAACTCCCCAAAGCCATTTCCTGCAAGTTTGGTTATCTGTTCAATGATCTTAGATTCATCTAAACTTCTAGCATCTCCACGAACATAAGGGATGATACAGTATGAACATCTAAAGTTACATCCTTCTTGGATCTTTATAAATGCCCTACTCTTACCTATAAACTCCCCAACAACTGCTTCATCTATAAAATCTAGATCCCCTATCTCATAAAAACCATCTGGTTTTTCTAAAAGACGGTTGATCTTTATCTTCTCACTTTGCCCAAAAACTCCTGCGACTCGTCCCTCTTTTAAAAGAGATTCTCCCTTTGTATGAGCACCACATCCTGTGAGATAGATCTTAGGTTTTGTGGTTTTTTCAAGTTTTGAGATATAAGCCCTAACATTACTATCTGCTCCATTTGTAACAGTACATGAGTTTATAACTACTACTTCAGCTTCAGCTTCATCTTCAGTTATATCATACCCTTTTAGTGCACTTTTCATTACTTGTGAATCATAGAGGTTTGTTCTACATCCAAAGGTTTTAAAATAAACTTTTGTTTTACTCATACTAATTCACCATCACTTGGCATCGTTTTAGAGTCATCTTTTGCCAAATTGATCTTTTGAGTAGGATATGCTATTGTGATATCATCTTCATTTTTAAAAGCATCCAATATCTCAGTTGAGATCACACTTCTAAGGGTCAATGTTGCATAAGCATTTGTAAGATACCATGCTTCTATATCGATCCCATACGGTTCTATAAAAGAATATATACGAGGTTCAACATTTGTGTTTTTCAGATTATAGTGTTGTCTGAGTTTATTAAGCTGTTTTCTTGTAATATCAGTATATCCTTTAGAATATTTTTTCGTTATCTCTTTCGCTAAATGCATCGCTTTTTTATGATTTGAATCAAAGGTAATAGTAATCTTAACCCCATCCCAAACCGTTTTTAAAGAGTTGTGTGTATAGTTTGCTATCAGACGGGTAAAGATATAATTATTTGGTACAAAAATGATCCGCCCTGCTCTTCGGTTATGCATCACAGAGGTAAGCGTTATATCTTCAAGTATTGTGATACGTAAAAGTGATATATCTAAAACATCGCCTATATATTTCATCCCATCCATATCAACACGAATCCTATCTCCTACATGGATACTCCCTCCAAAAACGATCACTAACCATCCAAGGATCGACATAAACCAGTCTTTCATTGCGATGGCAATACCCGCTGAAGCAAATCCAAGTATAGTGACGAGATAAGAAACATTTTCTATATAGTTAAAGAACAAGATCAAAACGATAATCGTAAAGTTCGTAAATGTAATGAACTTATTTGCCATATAGAATCGTTCATTGTCTGTGATATATTTCTTTGCTATCATTTTTAAGATAAAAAATATAAAGAATACTATTAAAATAATAATCCCAATATTACCAAGCTTCATCATCTGAGCTTTGATCTGTTTATTGAGATTGATCTCTATAACCTCAAGACGTTTTTCATATACATCAACTGTAACATTGATAATATCATATGCGGATTTAAACTTTTCAAGTTCATCTTTTCTTTGTTTGTATTGTTCTTGTATTGTTTCATTTGGTTCAAGTTGTAAAAGTTCTTTATAATACTTAAGCTCTTTTTCCAAAAGTTCTATAAGTCTTTCAAGTTCCGCTTTTCTTTGCAAATAATTATCAAACTCTCGTTGAATTGTTTTTAAGAACGAAATCGCTTCAAAGATATTAAAAGGGTTTGAAACAGTTGGAACATTATCTATTTTAGGTGGTGTAATAAGTCGTGAAAATGGTGTTGCATCTTTTGCTTGAAGTTCGTTTAACTGTGTAGTAAGGATCTTTTCTTTTGATATTAAGGACTCTAATTCTTCTTGTTTTTTCTTATTTTTTTTAAATTTCTTTAGATAATGGATCCGTTTTCGTATCTTTTTGAGATTCTCTTTTACCTCTTTACTTGTTAGGTAAGAAGAATAACTCTTAGTCCATATTTTCTCATTATCGAGTTCTTGTTCTATCTTCGCCAATTCTGCTTTTATTCTTATAATTGCCAACTCTTTTTGCTGTTTGAGTTGTTCTGCTTTACGTTTTTGTTCTTCTTCTATTTTCTTTTGAAGTTCTTGTTCTTTAATGATTTGTTCTTTTTGAAGTTGGGACTGTTCTTTTGGTTGTATTTTTTGTGCATAGACATAAGAAAACAAAAGAACAAAAAGAAGAAGAACTCTCATACTAAACTCCAAATTTCTCTAAAACTTTCAATACCGTTTCTTTAGGTATATCATCTCTCATCTCAACATCACCTATCCCTTTTGGAAGGATAAACTTTATCTTTGTATCTGTACTTTTTTTATCCAAGAAAAATGCTTCATAAAAACTCTCTACATCTTTAATCTCATAAGATGTTGGAAGATCATATCGCTCTAGAACTGCTTTGATACGCAGTGCATCTTCTTCACTTAAAAGTCCAAGTTCTACTGCTAAAGTATTTGCCATTACCATTCCTATAGCAACACTTTCACCATGTAAATATTTTTTATAATGAGTTTCATTCTCTATCACATGCCCAAAAGTATGCCCGTAATTAAGTGCAGCACGTATCCCTTTTTCTTTCTCATCTTGTGTAACTACATGAGCTTTTGTCTCTACCGAATGTTTAATAGCTAGTTTAAGGTTCTTTGGATCATGTAGGTCATTCTTTTCTAAAAACTCAAAGAACTCTTTATTGAAAGTTACAGCCATTTTAACAACTTCTGCGACACCTGCACCAAATTCTCTTTTTGGTAAAGTTTGTAAGAAATGTGGATCTATATATACCGCTTTTGGTTGATAAAATGCTCCAATGAGATTTTTACCGTATTTGTTGTTGATCCCTGTTTTTCCACCAACACTTGCATCCACTTGACTTAATAGTGTTGTAGGGATCTGGATAAAATCGATCCCCCTTTGGTAGATACTTGCAGCAAAGCCTGTCATATCACCAACAACTCCACCACCAAATGCTATCAAAAGTGAACCACGGTTGAACTTATGATTAAAAAGCGCTTCAAGGATATAGTCTATGGTTTCTTGATTTTTGTATGATTCCCCATCTTGAACAGTAACGACATAGAGTTCTTTTGCTGATATCTTTGATAAAAGATAATGTAAATGTAAACCTGCTACTTTCGTATTTGTAATAATTGCAACTTTTGTATCAAAATGATTATTTGGTACTTCATCTATATTAATACTATATGAGTTATCTATGACTTTTTTGAGTGTAATATCAACTTTCATTTTTTACCTATTTATATATTATTATTTTGGTTTATAATACTCAAAATATGGTAAAAAAATGATTAAATATCAGCTGTGGGAATAAACATCTGATGGTATTCATCTAAAAAATGATACATAACATCACTATCTGTTGAAAGATACGAATAAATCGTTGGTTTTAATATCTTTTGTGAGAAAGGGACAACTTGTAAAAAGTTCTCTTTATTTTTTAGTACCCTTACAGGATTTTCTTCTTGTTTATATAGTTTAATATTTTTAGAAAAAATAGTTGAAAGGTTATAATAATGTTCAATAACCTGTTCTTTGAGTTCTTGATGTTCATTAAGGTAATTATATATCTCTATATTAAAATCGAACTGCTCAGAAAAATCAAAAATAGTATTTGATATTTTCTCAGGATCTTTGCTATCTGAAAGGATTAAAACAACATCTTTGATAGTTTCAAAAGGTTTTTGAGACAATGATAACACAGGAAGGTGTGTATCATAAAAGACCTTTCGCATCTCAGATGTAGAGAATAATTTATTTGAAACAACTATAAGTCCTATGTGAAACTCATTTTTATCTTGAAGTATCACTTCTTGTCTCGATTTTTTATCATAATGAACATATAAGTAAATATTATCTCCAGTAAATTCCTTAATATATTCTAAAGCATCTATATCATTTGGATTACAAACTCTTATATATAAATCTTTTGATAGTTTTTGACTGATCCATAAAACCTTTTTCATTAAATGTTTTATATCTTCAAAGTCTAATTGATTCATATCTATAAAAAGATATATACTGGTTCCAAATGGTTCAGGAAATTGTCCAAGTTCTCTTTTAATTACTTTATAAACAGTTTTTAATACATGAGGTTCACCTATCAAAAGCAAAATATCATTTGGCTGAATCATTCTTCTTCTTGTAGGTAATAATAACTTTCGATTTCTATAGATTGCGACTATTTTCCAGTTTTTTTGCTCAATAACACCTAAATGCTTATAAACAAAAGAACTTCCAAATGGAACAGAAACCTCCATTATTTCACCTTCCCCTAGCCCTACATTTTGAGCAATTACGGGGACATTTGGAAGATAGTCTATCAATTTTGAAGCGAGTATATCCTTGGCATTTATTAGGACAACGTTATTGTCTTCATATTCTAAACCCCACTCATCTATAACAATAATATTTAAATGCTTTTTAAGCATTTTAATATTTTTAATGGTATTTTCAACATCTTGTCGATTTTGCATTGCAATAAAAACTTGAAAAAAATCCATTTTAAGGATATTTGCTAGTTTATAAGGACTCGTAGGATCGAACTCAAAAAATTTAAATCGAGCAGGGTTAATGCCTTCATAACTATTTGCTTTCATTTCTACAACATAATAGATATTCTCACTTGTATAGGTATCTATAACACGTTGAATAAAATGTTGTCCGACATCTCCACTTGAAATGATAAGTATCTTTTTCATATAACCCCAAAAAACTTTTAATGCTATTATACTTATCTTTTACAAAAATAACTAATTTGTAAATCCCAAGACACAAAAGTCATCATCGTTCATCTATCAAACATCACTATTTTTATTATATTTCAATTTAGTATATTCAATTGATTGGAATAATTAACAAAGAATACAAAGAAGAAAACTCAAAGCTATGAATAAATAGAAGATTCTCCTTCTATTTATCCACCACCGACAAAATCAAGCAATTCGAGTTTATCACCATCATGAAGTACCGTTTCAGACCATTTATCTTGTTTAACTATCTCCATATTAACCGCTGCTGCCATTACTTTACCTTCAAGTCCAAGAGAGATGATAATATCTTCTAAGGTCAATTCTTTTTCAAACTCTTTTGTTTCACCATTGATTATGATTTTCATCGTACTTCCTCAAAATAAGAAACTTTTCCATAAATAGTTTCACCATTATATAAAGAGTTACTATCATCAACCTTATAACTTTGTTCTACATCCAAAATTAAAAATTCTTCACTACTTTGCCCTTCTTGAAGTTTTGGGATCTCTTTTCCAAGCGTTTGAAGAGGGTTTGCTACACAAAGCTCTATCAATTTTTCCATAGAGATGATACCACTTTTAACTAACTTCGTATAGTATAGTCCATATGCATCACTTAGAGCACTACTTCCATATGAAGCATCAAAAAAAGCTACTTCTTTATTTACAGGAGAATTTGGTTGATGTAATACACTAAGCATATCTATAGCATCATTTTTCAAAGCTTCTATCAATTTTTTTCTTGAACTTTCATCAACCAAAGGAGGATCTATCTTTGCAATAGTATTGAACCCTTCACATGCAGTATCACTTTGTAAAAGATGATGTAATCCAACTTCTGCTTCAACTTCTACTCCCTCTTTTTTTGCCTTTACGATCATCTCTAAACTTTGAGGGATCGCGATAGATTTAAAAAGAATCTTTACTCCATAATATCGTGCGATCTCTATCATACGTGATACATGAACTACTTCACTTAACTCTGGAATACCTGCAAGACCAAGTTTTGAACTAACATCACCATCAAACATCACTCCTTGAGACTTTAAAGAATTATCTTCAGCTTTACAAAAGAGTGTTGTATTGTACATCTTGACATATTCTGCTACTTTGATCGCAATGTTATTCTTAGCGATCGTACTCATATAAGGATTTGTTGCCCCTTTTTTCAACAATATAGCAATATTTGATAAAGAAAGATCTTCCTGAAGCGCATTTATCGCGATATCTATCTTAATATCCTTGATCTCTTTTATCGAATTTTGAGCAAATTCCAATGTTACTTCATTATCTATAGGTGGTGTAGTTTGAGGCATGATCATCATATGCCCTACTCCCCCTTTTCTTGCTTCTTTTGAAAGTTTTTTCATATTTGGAGCATTGAGGATTCCATCTTTGAGTTTTACATGTAAATCAACTATCTTTGGAACAATATATGCCCCTTTCAGATCAACAAGTTCTGTAGATTGTATATTATTTGCTATCTTTGTTATTGTTTTTTCTTTTATCTCTATGTCAACTTTTGTACCATCATACAGCATACAGTTTTTATAGACCATTGTAAACCTCTTTTGTTTTAATGGTATAATTTTATCTAAAAAAAGGGATATTTTGAAGTTACTTGTTAGTGCACTTGAACACTCTGCCAATATTCATCTTAAAAGATTAAAACAAGAGTTAAATGATGATGTAGAGTTTTACGGTATATTCACCAAAGAGTTAGGTGACCCTATCGTTGACTTACGAAGTTTAGCGATCATGGGATTTGTTGATGCAGTGAAAAAACTTCGATTCTTTTTTAAACTTGCTGATGAGATGGTCGAACTGGCAAAAGAGTGTGATAAGATCCTTTTAATGGATTCTTCAGGTTTTAATCTTCCTCTGGCAAAGAAACTCAAAAAAGCATATCCTGATAAAGAGATCATCTACTATATCCTTCCACAGGCTTGGGCATGGAAACCTAAACGGATCCCTGTTTTAGAACGTACTTGTACACATCTGGCTTCGATCCTACCTTTTGAAAAAGAGTACTACTCAAAAAATGCACCCATTGAATATGTCGGACATCCTCTTTTAGATATTATTCCTAATGTTAAAGAAACATTAAATCAGAAGATAGAAGAGGTCGTATTTATGCCAGGAAGTCGTAAAGGTGAGATCAGTAAACTGATGCCACTTTATAAAGAGGTAGCAAAAAAACTTCCAAACGTTCAAAAAACGATCATTATCCCCTCCTTTTTTACTCAAGAAGAGATCACTTCACTTTATGGTAACCTAGATGATTTTATAATAGAACACAATACATATAAAGTACTCAACAGAGCTGATTTTGGATTTATATGCAGTGGTACGGCAACACTTGAAGCTTCTATCATCGGTATACCATTTGTTCTAACCTATATCGCTAAAAAACTGGACTATATGATAGCAAGTAAGATGGTCAAACTCAATTATCTTGGTTTGGCAAATATTATGTTGGAAAAGAAAGATGGTTCTTCTATCCATCCTGAACTGATACAAGATGATGTTACGATAGAGAACATGCTTCAAATCTATAAAGATTTCAACAGAGACCAGTTTTTAGAAAAGTCAAAAGAGTTAAGAAAATATCTTCAACATGGAAGTGCAAAAAATGTTGCGAAGATTCTTACAGCATGATCTTCTTAAGATCCAATATAAAAGTGGTACCAATTCCAACTTCACTTTGCACCTCTATAGTTATCCCTAACTCCTGAGCAAGTTTTGCTACGATATGGAGTCCTATCCCTATCCCTCTTTCTTGTTCTTTATAGAACCTGTTAAATACTTTCGTAGGTTCTTTGATACCTTTACCAGAATCTTCTATATATATCTTTGTATCTTTACATGTAACTTTGATAAAACCATCTTTTTTATTATATTTTGCAGCATTTGAAAGCAGATTATCTATAATACGGATAAAAGCATCCTTATTTGTTTGTAGTTCCAAACCTTTTGGGATTTCAACAATAAAATTTAATAAAGCATAACTGCTTTTTAAGAGATCGATCCTTTCTTGAATCAACCTTTCAAGATTAAATATTTCTTGCTGCTGTTTATGTTCATAAAGATATGATCGTAAATTTGTCTGTAATTGTAAAATTGTATTAACTGCATTTTCTATACGCTGTATCTTCGTTTTATTTGATTCATCTTTATGAAGCATCGCAACATTTAAACGAAGTGTTGATAGAGGAGTATTAAAATCATGTAAAATATCTTTAATAAATTCTTCTGTGAGCTTTAACGCATCTCTCAAGGGACGTAATGTATAAAAACTGAAAAATAAGGAAAACAATAAAATCACAATAATACTAATAATATATTCTACTAAAAGTTCTTTTTGTATCTTTTGAAGCTTTTGAATATATTTTTCCTTCGTTAATGCAATCTTAAGATAGTTCTTTTGTGATCCTTGTATAGGGAAATAGCTACTAAGCTCATCTGAATGTAAATAAAGTTTATATGGCTTATAATTTTTTTTCGGTACAAAGTCAATGATAAATTCTTTACATGTAAGAGAGTACGAACAGATTCTCATCTGAGAAAATATCTGTTGAGTGAGTTGTTTTTCGTCTTTATCATACCTCAATAAGAATATTGTACTTACAAGGATGGTTTGTGCAAGAAAAAAAAGCAGAAAACTTTTTAAAAAAGATTCTTTTTCATAATTTTTCAACTATGTATCCTACTGATCGGATATTTTTTACAGGTAACCCTGTAACTTGTTTAAGTTTATTTAATGCAACCCGTAAAGCACTATCTGATGGATGTGTTAAACACTCCATCAATATCGATTTATCCAAAACATTTCCAATGTTTGTCATAAACAGATCACAAAGACACTTCTGCACATCTCCCATTGATACTACTTTATTATCTTTATAGAGAAGTTGCTTATCTGGAAAATATTTGAGATCTTGATAAATGATTTCAGATTTTTTAAGATGAGATAATTTAGCATTCACACGAATAAGTAGTTCTTCTGGAAAAAACGGTTTTTTAATGTAATCATCCGCACCCACTTCAAACCCTTTTGCTATTGTTGTAAGATCAACCATAGCACTGATAAATAAAGCAGGAGTCTTATCATCAGCATTACGAAGACTTTCTAAAAGTTCTATACCGGAAACTTCTGGAACATTTATATCAAAGATATAAAGATCATATTTATTTTTATATGTTGCTTCTATAGCTTCTTCACCATCATATACAACATCGACATCATAACCATTTGATACTAAAAGTTCTTGAAGTGTTTGAGCCAATTCATAATCATCTTCAAGTAAAAGGATCTTTTTCATTAAAAATAATATCCTAACTTTAATGATATATCATGATCACTTGCTGTATCACTTAAACCATATGCATAATAAAGAGTAGTGAACCAGTTTTTATTTATATTATATGAACCATAAATCGAAATAGTTTCTGCACTATCAATATTTTTATATATACTTTCTGTACTATTATATGATGTGCTTATATATAAGCTATATGTTATATATGTCCCTACACCAAAACTAAAAGCATTCGTATTCTTATATTTATAGGTATAAGAATATCCATCAGAATACGTCACAGTAGTATCATCATCATTAATCATAGTATATGTATAACTACCAAAAAGATTGAATTTTTTGAACATATAGCTAGCATAAGTAGAAAAACTATAATCTGTATTATTATTGTTTAATTCTGCTTCGTAAGTAGGCAGGATAATACCAACTCCCATTTGTACACTTAATTTAGCTGATGGATGAAATCTATAAAACATTCCAACATAAGTATCGTTCATTCCATCTGAACTATAGTTATCACTATCAGTTGTGTAATATGATGTAGAAAGTTGTAAAGAAAAATCTTTATAATAATAATCTGCTTGGAATGTTACATCGTAAGTATCTGTTGTTGGAGCAGAAGTAAAATTTGAAGTAATATATTCAACTCCAACCATTACATCGTAATGATGATAGTTTATCTTAGGGGTTAATTTTTTAATACTACACCCCTTTGAGTTCACTATATCTGTAAAAGGGGTATTTGGACATTGATCTTTACTATCTTCTACACCATCTAAATCACTATCGACATAAGCAAAAAGACTACTAAAAGTAATACTACTTACTAAACATATTTTCAAAAAATTTTTCATCTATACTCCTCTTTATCCTCTTAGTGCCTATCTATGAAACTGTTGCACTTGAGATTGATCTACTGGTTGGACTTGATATTGTGTTTGTTGATCTTGCTGAGGTACTTGCTGTGTCTGATGCTGTGTTTGTTGATCTTGCTGAGGTACTTGCTGTGTCTGATGCTGTGTTTGTTGATTTTGTTGAGAGTTTGTTGATTGTCCTAACATATTGTTTTGGTGTTGTTGCATATTATTATATTGATCACTTACTCTTTGATGATTCATTTGTTGAGATTGTTGGATTTGAGTTGTTGCTGTCATTTGCATAGTATCTATATGTTCACGTACCATTGATTGTTGTGCTACTACTTGATCTGTTGCTTTATTTACATTATCAGCTAAATTATTTTTTGCTGAATTCATTGATGATTGAAGTTTTACCATTGCTTTATATCTTTGTTCTTCATTCATTTGCATAATACGTTGTTTTAACTGATTCATCAATTCTACTCTTTCTTGTGCAGAAGCATTTTGAATTTGTTGAATTTGCTGATCAATATCTATATCAGCAAAAACACTGCTCCATATTCCAACTACTGCTAATGATAAAATCATTCTTGTTATTTTCATAACGTTTCCTTTATACTTAATTTTTAGATATTAAAAGTATTCCACAAAAGTGTTAGTAATATGTAAGTAATTATAACCTTTTTATAGTATAAAAAACCTTTTTCTTATCTACACATACACGGATATAATGAGGATATCCATGATCCCTATCCTGTGGAGCTCCAGCACCTCCAGTAATGATAAAAGGTGTTTTTCCCCATTTCCCTTGAAGAAAACTATGTATATGTGAAGCAAAAACCATAGTTATATGATATTTATCAAAAAGTTTATTAAGATATATAGCATTTTTCTTATCTTTCATACTGTGCCCTTTTTTACGATCTCCTTTTCTTGGATCAAAAAGGGGTACATGTAAAAATACAAAACGGTTTTTATAACGTTTAGAAATTTGAAGTTGTTTTTTTAACCAATGTAACTGTCTTCCTTTTATTCGCCTTTTATTGGCATTATCTAAGATGATAAAGAAACTATCACTGTAAGCAAAAGAAAAATAGGGTTTTCCAATATACTCTCTAAAGTTTCCTCTTCCACCAAAAAGTGGGATCTCATGATTACCTATAACACTCACTACAGGAGTTTGAGTCTTTTTAATACGCTTCACATAAGATTTAAATTCATAAGAAAAACCATAACTGACAAGATCACCATTATTGATAACAAAAACAAGATCTTCTTTATTAAGTTTAGAAAGTATCCTTTTAAAGATATCATCACCATCACGATTATCCCCCATAACAGCAAAACAATAATGCTCTTTTGCAGGAGTATTGGCTATCTTTTTTAAAGCTTTATCATTGTAAGGTTTTGCTTGAACAATAGCTATAAGCAAGCATAAAACAAAGAAAAACCTCATATACCTTCTACTCTTCGTATAAACTCCCTAGGTTCAACAAATCCAACGATCGTTTTAGAACGTAAGAGCTTCCCATCTTGATCTATAAACAACATCACAGGCGGTCCAAACACCCCATACTTTTTACTCATCTCTTTTTGGGCATCACTGTTTTGTGTAACATCAGCACGGATCAATACAAACTTACTTAAAAGTTTTTGCACATTTGGGTCTTTAAAAGTGATCTCTTCAAGTTCTTTACACGATGTACACCACTTTGCAGAAAAATCGATCATGATCTTTTTTCCCTTATTGGCTTCTAAGAGCAGATCCAGCTGATCAAGATTTTTTACAACCTTAAAAGCCA
>Ga0256843_1002036_pt1 | contig 15153 bp, 13 predicted proteins | sample AlvinellametaG_FD_191572 | JGI IMG/M metagenome (GOLD analysis project Ga0256843, IMG submission 191572) | Pompeii worm associated microbial communities from hydrothermal vent at the East Pacific Rise, Pacific Ocean - Alvinella | ecosystem: Host-associated > Annelida > Integument > Unclassified ... | reverse complement strand
GCGGTCGTAAATGAGATGGGACTGGCAACAAAAGAAGATATTGAAGAACTTAAAGCATTAATCAAATCATTGAAAAATCAATAAATATAAAATTTGTCTTATATAAAAATATTAGTAAAATATTAAAAGGATAATTTTACTCCTAATTAGTTATACTTCCGTTGTCACGAAAACAAGTAGTGACAGACAGCCAAGAAAGTCATTCATCACAGTCTGAGAGGGGGTACCTTTTCGCCTCCTTTAAGGTACCCTCTCATTTTTTATTTTACGTTTTATTTTCTTTCAGTCTTCTTCAAATACATTTTTACATATTATATTCAACAGGTTCAAGATTCTTTTCTTCTTCATCCGTAAACAATCTTGAAATTGCGATAAATCGCACCCCTAAAGGTATCTCCAACGAAAAACTAGACCCCCTGCCTTCAGTCACATCTATGGTTGTATGGGTATGTTTAGAATACTCGAACTGATCTTCGGACATATAGTAAGGACATCCGTGTATCTCCCCTACTTTGATGTCCCTGCTTCCAAGCAGCATATCCCCCTTGGCAAAACACATCGGTGCAGAACCGTCACAACAACCGCCGCTTTGGTGAAAAATCAACTCTCCGTGCTCGGCACGGAGTTTGTCGATGATCTCTTTCGCTTTATCAGTTACGTCTACTCTACTGTAAGCCATTAAAAGAATCCTAATGCGTTTTTGTCATAAGACTGTAAAACATTTTTGGTATGGCGGTAGTTGTTAAGCATCATCATATGCGTTTCACGACCGATACCCGACTTCTTATATCCGCCAAACGACGCATGAGACGGATAGAGGTGATAACAGTTTACCCATACACGACCCGCCTGGATACCGCGTGCCATTTTATGTACCTGGTGTACATCTCTCGACCAGACACCCGCACCCAGTCCGTAAAGCGTATCGTTTGCGATTTCCAACGCTTCATCTTCATCTTTAAAGGTTGTCACACTCAACACCGGACCAAAAATCTCTTCCTGGAAGATACGCATTTTATTGTGCCCTTTAAAGACAGTCGGTTTGATATAAAAACCGTCAGGATGTGCAGGATTGTCAAATTTTTCGCCACCTGCCAAAAGCTCAGCACCTTCTTGCTTACCGATGTCGATATAGTGTAAAATCTTCTCGAACTGATCTTTGGAAGCCTGTGCACCCATCATCGTATCGGCTTCGAGAGGATTGCCCTGCTTGATCTTTTCGATACGATCCAGACAACGTTTCATGAACTCGTCATAAATACTCTCCTGAATTAGCGCACGGGAAGGACAGGTACACACTTCACCCTGATTGAACGCAAAAAGTACCAACCCTTCGATCGCTTTATCAAGGAAAGCATCATCATGATCCATTACACTTTCAAAGAAAATATTCGGTGACTTACCACCCAGTTCAAGAGTAACAGGGATAATATTTTCAGAAGCATACTGCATAATCAAACGACCGGTTGTCGTCTCTCCCGTAAATCCGATCTTTTTGATATCCGGATGTGTCGCCAAAGGTTTACCCGCTTCAGGACCAAAACCGTTGACGATGTTTACCACACCGGCAGGAATGACATCTTTGACCATATCCATCCATACCATCACGGAAACCGGTGTCTGCTCGGCAGGTTTGAGCACGACTGCATTACCGGCAGCGATTGCCGGAGCGATTTTCCATGCCATCATCAAAAGTGGGAAATTCCACGGAATGATCTGTCCCACAACACCAAGCGGTTCGTGGATCTCCATAGAAACCGTATTGGCATCAAGATCGGTAACAGATCCCGACTCTGCACGGATCACACTGGCAAAGTAACGAAAATGATCGATTGCAAGCGGTATGTCGGCATTGAGTGTTTCGCGGATCGGTTTTCCGTTGTCCCACGACTCTACCACCGCCAGTTTTTCAAGGTTCGCTTCCATGATATCGGCAACTTTATTGAGTACCGCACTTCTCTCTGCTGCCGAAGTTTTTCCCCAGCTTTCAAACGCTTTCCACCCTGCAGCCACTGCCAAATCGATATCTTTACGATTGGACTGTGCCACTTTGGCAATCAGCTTGTTATCTACCGGAGAAAAGTTTTCAAAATATTTCCCATCTACGGGAGCTGTCCACTCCCCACCTATAAAATTGTCATACTTCTCTTGAAACTCAGGTCTGTCGTAAGCCATCTATCCTCCTTAAATTTTTTAAACACAAAATTATAACAATACAAAATAGCGTGAAAATAGCAAAACACTACGGGTTCAAAAAACTTGTGTTATAATCTTTTTTAGATCATGAAAACATTTACGTATATACTTGACCGGACATCACCGCCCGAGACTATCCCTTTTACACAGTTTCAAAAGCATGACAATATTCTTGTTCAAATTTTTTGCGGCGAAGATGCCAAAGCGCTGAAAAAGTATGCCGGGATCATCAAAAAAAATCTCCCCTCCGCCGTTTGTATCGGTACCACCACAGACGGAGAGATCGCAAACGCACAAATCACAACCAACCAAACCGTCGTTGCAATCTCCCTTTTTGAAGAGACTACCGTCAAAAGTGCCTCGGCACAAAGCAGAGACTCTTACCAAAACGGTGTGGAAATCGCACAAAAGCTCCTTTGTGACGACACAAAACTACTCATCCTCTTCAGTGACGGTACCACCACTAACGGAGAGATGCTCCTAAAAGGTATCGAATCGGTCAACAGCGACATCGTCATTGCGGGAGGTATGGCGGGTGATAACGGGATATTTTTACAAACCTACGTACTTGAAGAAGAGAAGTTGCTCCCACAAGGTGTCGTCGGCGTATCTCTCAACTCCAAAAACCTCTATGTACAAAACAACTTCAACTTCAACTGGAGTCCCATCGGTATCGAACATACGATCCAAAAGGTCAAAAACAACCGCGTCTATCAGATAGACGACCTCTCCGCCGTCGCTTTTTACGCCAAATATCTGGGAGAACATGTCGCAAAAGAGTTGCCTGCCACAGGGATAGAGTTTCCACTCATCATCGAACGAAACGGCATCCAATACGCCCGTGCGGTTATCGCAAAACATGAAGACGACTCCCTCTCCTTTGCCGGCAACCTCATAGAAGGTGATCGCGTCAGACTTGGATTTGGAAATGCCGAACTGATCATGAACGAATCGCTAAAAACTTTTCAGCACCGTTACAAGGAGGGTGTGGAGAGCTTTTTTATCTACTCCTGTATGGCAAGAAGACGCTATATGCCGGGCTTTGTCGAAACAGAGATCAAACCGTTTGCCAAACTTGCCTCAACCTGCGGTTTCTTTACCTATGGCGAGTTTTACCATCATGAAGAGAATAATCTCTTACTCAATCAGACACTCACCGTCGTCGCACTCAGTGAAACAGGGAAAAAAGAGAACAACCAATCCTCACCCTTTTCACCGGAACACTACGAAGAGAGCGACTATGCCACAACAGTCAAGGCGCTGACCCACCTCATCGAACAGTCCACCAAAGACTACGAACAACAGGCGCAAAAACTCGAAGAGGAGAAACACTTTTCACAGCAACTGCTCAAGATGCAGCGTACCTTTTTACAACATGCCATTCATGAAATCAACACACCCCTCTCCGTCATTATGAACAATATCGAACTCTATGAACTCGAACACGGTAAACACAACTACCTCTCCAACATCGAAGCGGCAATGAAAAATATCTACGGTATCTACGACGATTTAAGTTATCTCATCAACAAAAACCAAATCAACTACCCTAAAAAAGAGATTGCACTGGTGGATTTTGTGCGTAGTCGTATCGAGTTTTTCAATGTCGTAGCCAAACAAGCCAACATACGCTTTGTCTTTCGTACCAACTGCAATGAGAACTATCTCTATATCAACGAAAGCAAACTGCAAAGGATCATAGACAACAACATCACCAACGCCATCAAATACACCAAAGAGCATCAGGACGTCACCATCTCTTTATACAACAACCCCGACTACTGCCTGCTCTCTTTTGAGAGCAAATCGATGCTCATTCAGGATGTAGAAAAGATCTTTCAAGCCTACTACAGAGAATCTTCCAACAAAGAGGGGCTGGGGCTTGGATTGAACCTGGTCAAGCAAATTTGCGATGAAGAAGATATCAAAATCGAAGTGATCTCCACACCGGAGTGTACACAGTTTTGCTACAAAATCCCAAGGAGATGAAAATGCGGATTTTACTACTTGAAGATGACTTACTACTCAACAATGCCATCACCAACTATCTCAACAAAACGGGACATATGGTGGAAAGTTACCGTAACGGAGATGAAGCACTCAAGGCACTTTTGAAAAAGCATTTCGATCTTCTGGTACTGGATATCGGTGTGCCCGGCATAGACGGTCTTTCCCTTTTAGAACTGCTTCATGAAAAGAAAATCCAAACTCCCACCATCTACATCTCCGCACTCATCGATATCGAAGAGATCTCAAGAGCGTACGATCTTGGATGCTACGACTATCTGAAAAAGCCCTTTCATCTCAAAGAACTGACACTACGTATCAATAAAATCATGCAAATCAGAAACGTCGTCTCACAAAAGCATTTTCGACTCTCCGAAAACTATAGTTTCGATACCGATACATCCACCCTCTACTTTCACAACGAAGTCCAGACTATGAGCCAGCGGCAGTTACAGATCCTCCAACTTCTCGCCCTCAACCGCAGCCAAATCGTCACATACGATATGTTTCGCGAATATGCATACAACGACACCCAAATCGACAATAAAACCATCATCGCCGAAATCAACCGACTCAAAAAAGCACTTCATGAAGACTTTATCATCAATGTAAGAGGTATCGGTTATATCGTCAAACGTCCCGACTAACGCCCATCCCTCTCTTCGATTTTTCGTATCGTTTTACTCAGGTTCGCATCGTAAAAAAAGCAGGTTTGCATATCGCAAAGCAGATAAAGTTTACTCTTTTCGGGCTTTGTCAGTAAAAACGGATAACGCACTTTTGCAATCTCCTTTTTATCTGCAAGCAACTTCTCTTTTTGCGCTTTGAGGATGATATCACCATACTCCAGACGGATCAAAACCCGAAGCGCTTCGGGAGATTTGTCAAAGGCAGTTAAAATCTTCTTCTTTTCATCTTCGATCATCTTTTTGGTTTCATTGTAAAATTTTAGATCATACGTCAAACTTGCCAGAGACAAAAGATCATGAAACATCCGTGCCAAAGGTGTGGTGTAGTACTTGTCCAGATAACGATTGGTAATCAGCGGTGCAGTCTCATTCAGGTACCAGACACCCTGTTTATAAAATTTTTGTTTCGCTTCATCCGTCAGCTTTTTCGCCAGTTGTATATATTTTTCATCATATGTCTGCTCGTACGCTTCCAAAACCGCATCGATCAAAAAGGCATAATCCTCCAAAAAAGCGATATGTTCGGGTCTTTGAAAGCCTATGCTATAGTGATACAATGTCCCGTCTTTGTAGTTTTTATGAAGCAATGCATCCAAAGACTTCAAACCATCCTGCAAATAGTTCTTATCCAAAACGGAAGCTTTCATGAGCGCTTTGATCATCATCGCATTCCAGGAGGTAATGATCTTTTTGTCTACAAATGGAAAATCCCGCTCTTTGCGCATCTGTTTTAAAATCTTCTTCAACTTCACCACACCACGCGGAACTTCATCAAAACCGGTATTGAAGTGGACATTGTTAAGATCTTCTTTGAAATTTCCCGGATCCGTGATATCAAAATACTCCAGCAGGGTTTCGATTTGTGTAGCGTTTAAGTCGCTCTCTTTTTGCAGTCTCTTTTTCACATCCGCGTAACGGTAGAGAAAATACCCGCCCTCTTCTCCTTTCGTATCGGCATCGGTAGCACCGAAAAAGAGACGGTTCTCCTCCAGTCTGTGATGATACTCGGCGATGGTTTCAACCACCACTTTTTTAAAAAGAGCATTGCCTGTTAAAAGATAGGCACGGGTATAGATGGGAATCAGTTCGGCATTGGTGTAGAGCATCTTCTCATAGTGCGGTACAATCCAGTCCTGATCGGTCGTATAACGGAAAAACCCTCCCTCAATCTGATCGTAAATACCACCCATCGCCATCGCTTCAAGTGTTTGTTCAACCATCTTCCACGCTTTTTGATTGCCATCCAACAGATAGATATCCAGCAAAAGCCGCAAATACGAAGCCATCGGAAAACGCGGTCTGCCGTCAAATCCTTTATAGATACGATCGAACCGTTTTGCCATCTTATCCACATAGACTGTCGAAATATTTTGATCGGTATGTTTTGGGTTCAATACTTTTGCCGAGGCGATACGTTTTTTGTTTTCAGAAACGATGGCAGCTATCTGCTTAGGATTTTGCCGGTACATCTTTGCATATTTTGGAAGCAGCGTCTCCAGCCCTTCGACACCGTAAGCATCTTTGGGAGGGATATACGTCGTGATGTAAACAATCTCTTTATCCGGTGTCAGGATCATATTTAAAGGCCAACCGTTTCTGCGATTGTTCAGCCGGGAGTGAATACGCTGATAATAGGTATCGATTTGCGGCATCTCCTCTTTATCCACTTTAATGCTGATGTAGTCTTTATTCAAAAGTGCTGCTATTTTTTCATTTTCAAACGACTCTTTTTCCATCACATGACACCAGTGACACGTACTATATCCCAAAGAGAGGAAAATCAGTTTATTTTCCGCTTTCGCTTTGGCAAACGCCGCTTTTGAATAGGGATACCAGTTGACAGGGTTGTGCGCATGGTGTAAAAGATAAGGAGATTTTGAGTCTATCAAAGCATTGGTATGCGGGGCAGCTGCATGAAGAGAGAGAACCATCAGAACAAGCGAGAAAAGATAAACCAAACAGACTCCTTTCAAAAGAGGAGTATTTCACTCCAAATATTTGATATTTTAACATTTTATTCTATTTTTTGTTGATATTTGTAACAAAAGAGCCTTCTGCCCTCAAAAAACTATACCATAAGTTGCACTTTTTTCATCAAAATGCTGATCTACCTAAAAATATAGAAATCATGCAGGAGTCTTTATGTCCGTCCACCCCAAACTTATACTATCTGCTATACTTTTGATCGTTTCGTCACTTGGGGCAACCCCTACGCAGTTTATTTTTTCTATGGGAAAAAACTATCCGGATACACACTCTATCCTGGACAATGCCGCATTACTGGGTGTTCGTGTGACACACTACCTTACTCCCTCAACCGCCTTGCGTCTGGGATACCAACACGTATGCGAATCGGATTTTAAATATAACCCAGATAAAGATAACACCCCACCTCCGGGATACATCCTCAATCCCGATTACAAAGCACCGGACAGTTCACATCTGGACAGATTTTTTCTAAATGCCCAGTATGACTTTACCATTCCTCTGACTATCGTCGAAGCGTATGTTTTCGGTGGTTTGGGTTATGAACGTGTCTATCAGGAAGTCGAAGATCTCGACTCCCAAAGCTTTGTCAATGCAGGAGCCGGCATACAGGCGCACATCCGGCAAAATATTCTATTCACTGCTGAACTGAACTACATCCAGAAATTCGACTGCGATCTTCATGATACGACTGTTTCTGTCGGTCTTGGATATATCATAGACGGTAAAGGATACACAACCGTACGTACACCCGAAGAAGTTACAACACCCACACCAAAACCTTCCGCACAAACCATAGCCATCCAGCCTGCACAGACACTGCAAACAAAACTCAAACGTATCCCCAAAATAAAAGATACCGCCCATGATACTGCAACCGACAACGCCAAATACTACGTACAACTGGCAGTAGCAACACACCCGAACCCTGACTACATCAGAAAAATCAAGTTACTGCAAGAGCCGTATGTACTGAAAAAACAAAACGGCATTACCCTTCTGATGGCAGGTCCTTATAAAGATTATCGTACAGCCAAAATCAAAAGCGTTAAACTCAAATCTATAGACGAGGGAGCCTTTGTCAAAAAACTCCCTTAACAAGAGAAGTTTTAACGCATTTTTAGGTATACTTTTTGCTCTTGATGTTGGAAAAAGGCTTGCAATTTGCAAAGAATACTATTTTTACTACTACTTCCTTTTTTACTCTATGCAACACCGCAACAAGAAGAGGCGGTCAAACAAGCACTACATCAAAAATTTGAAACTATCTATCCTACACTTACCATCGAGCGTATCGAAGTCAAACCCTCTTCCGGATTGATCAAACGTCTTCATGATTTTCAAGTAGACAAAGTGACCATCACCAAAGACAACCTTCGCCGAGCCAAAGGCAATGTCTTAGTCACACTCAAAAAGGGAGAGAAAAAACGCAAAGTCTATTTCAAATATCAGATATTTGCAGATATCGCCCTGTATAAAACCAACCGCCCTATCCGGCGAGGCAGCACTATCACACCCAACGATGTCTCTCTTGCAACGATCCCTTTTAAAACACTCTATCACAAACCGCTGACAGACGATGCCTTTTACCACTATGTCGCCAAACAGAATCTCAAAGAAGACCGTATCGTCACACTTGAAAAACTCAAACGCGCAACAGACATACAGCGAAACGACAAAGTGACCGCCGTCATCAAAGACGGAGCTTTGGCATTGCAGTTTCAGGTAAAAGCACTTCAAGACGGCAACGTCGGAGATATCATCCGCGTACGCAAAGACTATAAAAAACAGTTCAAAGCGCGTGTTATCTCCAACACACAGGTGGAAATCATCGAATGAGACTGGTTGTCGCGATCACCGGTGCAAGTGGTGTGGGACTGGGTAAGCGTTTCCTCAACGCACTGCCAAAAGAGATAGAGACCTATCTCATCCTCTCGCAAAATGCCAAAACTGTATTTCATGAAGAGGAAAACCTGACCATACTCGACAACGAAGATATCGCCGCACCGGTTGCATCCGGATCTTTCAAATGCGACGCGATGGCGGTGATCCCCACTTCCATGAACACACTCGCAAAAATCGCCTGCGGTATCGCCGACAACCTTATCACACGCACTGCCGGCGTACAGATCAAAGAGCAGCGAAAATTGCTTCTGGCACCCAGAGAGATGCCCTTCTCTCCCATAGCGCTGGAAAATATGCTAAAATTAGCCAACATAGGAGTTATCATCGCACCACCGGTGCCGGGCTACTATGCCGACATCCGGACATTGGAAGATATGGAAGACTTCATGATAGGCAAATGGTTCGATCTTTTAGGTATCGAACACGACTTATTTCAAAGATGGAAAGAGAATACATGAAAGAAAAAATAGCACTCTATCCGGGGACTTTCGACCCCATCACCAACGGACATCTCGACATCATCGAGCGTGCAGGAAAAATCTTTGACGGGGTTATCGTCGCTGTTGCCGAATCCAGCGCAAAAAAACCGATGTTTTCCCTGCAAAAGCGTAAAAAACTCATCGAACTGGCAACCGTCCACTGCAAAAATATCAAAATCGTAAGCTTTGACAACTTGCTGGTAGATCTTGCCAAAGAGGTGGATACCAACATCATCGTACGCGGTCTTCGCGCGGTCAGTGACTTTGAGTATGAACTCCAAATGGGTTATGCAAACGCATCGCTCGATCCCAATATCGAAACGATCTATCTGATGCCAAACCTGCCAAATGCGTTCATCAGCTCTTCAGTTGTACGCACCATCCTCAACCACGGCGGCGATGTTTCACACCTCGTCCCAAAAGCGATACTTCCGTTACTAGACAAGGATAGCGATGTACTTGATATTTGAGGGGGTGGACACCAGCGGAAAAAGCACCCAAGTCGAACTGTTACATAAAGCTTATCCGGACGCCATCGTCACCAAAGAACCGGGTGGAACGAAACTGGGAGTCAAACTGCGGGAGATGATTCTTCATGAAGGCGTACAAAACCATAAAAGCGAACTCTTTTTGTTTTTAGCCGACCGTGCCGAGCACTATCATGAAGTGATCAAACCCAATCAAGAAAAACTCATCATCAGTGACAGAGGTTTTATCTCAGGCATCGCCTATGCATTGGCAAACCATCCGGACTACGACCTTGACTTTCTGCTGAAACTAAACCGTTTCGCACTCGATGACACCCTGCCCGATCTTGTCATACTTCTACAAACCAACGAAACGCTTATCAAGCAGCGTATGGGTGAAAAAAGCGAAGATATGATCGAAAAGCGAGGCATCGACTATCTGCTTCGCGTGCAGGAAAATATGGTCGATATCTTAAAGAAATTAAATATAAAATACGAAATTTACGATGCTGCCGAACCGATCGAAAGCATCCACACTAAAATCAAAGGGTTACTGGTATGATCAAAGCACTTCGAGGGATGAAAGATATCCTCCCGCCGCAAAATGAAAAATATCTCTATTTTCTGAAAAACACAAGCAAAATCGTCGAAAAATACGGCTTCGAATTTATCGAGACACCTATTTTGGAAGAGACGGCACTCTTTAAGCGCAGTGTCGGAGAGAGTAGCGATATCGTCGGAAAAGAGATGTATCAGTTCATCGACAAAGGGGGCAACGACGTTTGTCTAAGACCTGAAGGTACCGCAGGAGTAGTACGTGCTTTCATCGAAAAAAAGTATGACCGTCAGGGTGGGATTTACCGCTTCTATTACCATGGACCGATGTTTCGTTATGAGCGACCACAAAAAGGGCGTTTCAGACAGTTTCACCAATTCGGCGTAGAGAGTTTCGGAACATCCAGCTACCTCGAAGATGCAAATATCATCCTCATGATCAAAGAGATCCTCGACTTTTTCGGTATCAATTACACCCTCAAACTCAACTCGCTCGGATGTAGCACCTGTATGCCGCCTTACAGAGAAAAGCTCATGAAGTTTCTCGATGAGGTGGAAGCAGAACTTTGTGAAGATTGTCAGCGCAGAAAAAGTACCAACCCTATCCGTGTCTTTGACTGTAAAAATGAAAAGTGTCAGCAAACCCTCTCCCCTGCACCAAGACTCAATCAGGAACTATGCGAGAGTTGTGATACACACTTCAACAACTTACTGAAACTGCTTGACGGGCAAAATATCTCCTACGAACTCGATCCCAACCTCGTACGGGGACTGGACTACTACAACAAAACCGCATTTGAGTTTATCAGCGGTGATCTCGGTGCACAAAATGCCGTAGCAGGCGGCGGACGTTACGATAAACTTGTCTCATTCCTTGACGGAAAAGAGACACCTGCCATCGGTTTTGCCATTGGGATAGAGCGTCTTTTAGAGATGATAGAAGCACCGCAAAACGAGCGTGAAGGTTACTACTTCGGAGCACTTGACGAAGAGGCAATTACACCGCTTTTTCAGGCAGCCGCAAAACAGAGAAAAACAGACAAAGTCACCCTCTCTTATGAAAAACGCTCCCTCAAAGCACACCTCAAAGCCGCCGACAAAGCCAATGCCCGTTACTGTGCGATCATCGGCGAAGACGAACTTGCAAACAAACAACTTTGGGTTAAAGATCTTCTTGAGAAAAAAGAAGAGAAACGAGATCTGGACTGATCGATGCAACGCTACGGAATCGACATCTGGGGTGAAAACGACTTTATTATCGACAAAGATAAAGTACGTATCAACCACCTCAGTTCACCGGCTCTGTACGACATCGTACAGGATATACGTGAAAGCGGTACCAAAGGACCTTTGCTACTACGCTTTCCACACCTCATACAAAAGCAGATTGACGCTATTTACAACACCTTTGACAATGCCTTTAAAGAGTTACAGTACAAAGGCTCTTTTCAGGCAGTTTTTCCACTCAAAGTAAATCAGTACCCGGATTTTCTATACCCTTTGATCGAAGCGGGAGAAAAGTATGGTTACGGTCTTGAAGCGGGCAGCAAAGCCGAGCTTATCATTGCAATGAGCCATATCAAAAACAACGCGCCTATCACGGTAAACGGTTTTAAAGACAAAGAGATGATCGAGCTTGGCTTTCTCTCCGCCAAGATGGGACATAACATCACCCTGACCATAGAGGGTATCAACGAACTCGAATCAATCATCGAAGTTGCCAAAGAGATGGGCTCTCCTATCCCAAAAATCGGTATCCGTATCAAGTTGCACAGTACGGGTTCGGGCATCTGGGAAAAAAGCGGCGGTATCAACTCCAAATTCGGACTCACCTCTTCCGAACTCTTAGAAGCGATGGATCTGTTAAAAGAGAATGACTTACTCCAAAACTTTACGATGATCCACTTTCACATCGGCTCGCAAATGACACAAATCGCCAATCTCAAAAAAGCACTCAGAGAAGCGGGAAATATCTATGCCGATTTGCTGAAAATGGGTGCATCCAGTCTGACCAACATCAACCTCGGCGGAGGATTGGGTGTGGAGTATACCCAAAACGAAGCCTATCCCGAAGTCACTTACTCCCTGCGTGAATATGCCAGTGACACCACTTTCGTTTTACAGGGAATTGCCAAAGCAAAAAAGGTAAAAGAGCCGAACATCTTTATAGAGTCGGGGCGTTTCATTGCCGCTTCGCACGCTGTACTTGTCGCACCGGTTTTCGAACTCTTTTCCGAAGAGTACTCTCAAAAAGCACTACGCCTGAAAGAGCAAAACCCTCCTCTCATCGAAGAGCTTCATGAACTCTACCGCTACATCAACAGTAAAAACGCGCTGGAGTATCTTCATGACAGTATCGATCATCTCAATTCGCTTTTAACGCTTTTCGATCTGGGATACATCGACTTGGTAGACCGCTCCAACAGTGAAATTTTGACCCATCTTATCATCAAAAAGGCGATTTTCCTGCTTCGGGATAAACCTGTACGCGAACTGACACAAATTCAGGACAAAATACAGGAAAAATATCTTATCAACTTTTCCATTTTTCAAAGTATTCCTGATTTCTGGGGGCTTTCACAGCGTTTTCCCGTGATGCCGCTGGCAAAACTGGACACCAAGCCCACACGCTCCGCAAGTCTTTGGGATATCACCTGCGACAGTGACGGAGAAATCGACTTTGACAGTAGAAATCCGCTCTTTTTACATAGTGTCGATTTGGATGAGGAGGACTACTTTCTGGGCTTTTTCAAAGTGGGAGCGTATCAGGAAGTGCTGGGGATGAAACACAACCTTTTCACACGCCCTACCATCGCCACTATAAACATCGATCAAAACGGCTACACGATCTCTGAAATAGTACAAAGCGACTCTCTAATGGAGATTTTAGAGGATTTAAACTATAATCCCAAGACAATTAAAAATAAATTTTTAGAAAATATCCAACATTCTTCCCATATTGCCCCCGATGAGCAAGAACGTATTTATCAGCGTATCGAGACTTTCTTGGAAGAGAATGGATATTTGAAAACTTTTAACTAGAGGTACAATGGATACGATATCACTGTGGCAGCTTATCAAAGAAGATTTTCAAACACCCTTGAAAAACGACCCCGCCATACGGTCGAAATTTGAACTCTTTTTCAACTACCCGGGTATCTGGACCATCATCAACTACCGTTTCGCACACTTTTTGTACATGAAAAACTTCCATTTCCTGGGACGTTTGATCATGGGTATCACCCAAATCATCACCAACATAGACATTCATCCGCGTTGTAAAATCGGACGAAGGGTTTTCATCGATCACGGTGTCGGAGTGGTTGTGGGAGAGACGGCAATCATCGAAGATGACGTTTTGATCTATCAGGGCGTTACACTGGGCGGTGTGAGTCTTGAAAAGAATGTCAAACGTCACCCTACTATCAAAAGCGGTGCAGTCATCAGCGCCGGTGCCAAAGTACTGGGAAATATCACTATCGGCAAAAATGCCAAAGTGGGCGCCAACTCCGTTGTCATCAAAGATGTACCTGACAACTCTACTGCAGTAGGCATCCCTGCACGTGTCATCAACAAAGGCAAAGACAAGTCACAACTCAGCCACAACAAAATCCCGGATATCAACAAAGAGTTGTTTATGTATCTTTCCAAAAGGATCGCAGTACTCGAAGATGCCATCATCAACCATCATGAAGATATCATCCCTCGAAGGGACGAAGAGTTGGAGAAGATCTACAAAGATTTCATCTCGACGATGAAAGACTAGCCTAGTCGGCTAAAAGTTTCTCCTGAATTTTATCGTATCCGTAAAAATCTTTTCGAAAATTCACCCTGCCCTCTTCATCCACAAAGGCTGTCAGGTAACGGATATGGATCGGTATTTTGCGTCTGAGTTTTACATGAACGGTTTTACCACGGTGGATCATATCGACCATCTGTTCGTAACTGTAGTGGGTATATGGCGCCAAAAGACTTAAAAGCACATACGGCTGAGAAAGCCTGATACATCCTGAGCTATAAAGCCTGTAACGTCTTGTCGTGAGCTTTTTTGCGTTGGTGTCATGAAGATAGACATTGTACTTATTCGGGAAGATAAACTTCATCTCTCCAAGCACATTTTTCTCTCCGGCTTTTTGGATCATCTGAAACGGTACATTACCCTCTCTGTCAAGATATTTCGACCAGTCCACTTTTGTCGGATCGACTTCTCTTCCACCCTGATAGATATGAATATCATCTTCCAGCAAAGAGGTGGGATTTTCAACCAGATGAGGAATATAATCTTTTTTCATCAAGTTTTGAGGAATACTCCAAGTAGGGTTTAACACCACATACTCAAGATAGTCGGAAAAGATCGGAGTCGGTCTGTCTTCACGACCGATAACGACAAAGATATCTTCCAGCAAAGTATTGTCTTTGTAAAAATGCAACCAAAATCCGGGAATATTGATAACGATATAGGTATCACCCTTGACACGAGGGAAGAGTTTGTAACGTTCGATATTGAGGCGTATTTTCTGCTGTTTCTCTTTCGGGCTTTTTCTGGCATAAAGGACATTGACTCTGTCAAATATTCCGTTTTGTTTGAGGTAGTGACGCTTTTGAAAACGAAGCACCGCCTTTTTCAACTTCTCATCAAAGTTTGGAAACTCCAAATACGCGTTATCCGCATCTTCGAGATCTCCTGTGACATAGAGGTATTTTTTTAGTTGCACCACGGCAAAACCGTAATCCCCCTCTTTGAGATCTTTTACATAGTCGATATGTGGGAATTTGATGTCTTCATAAGCAAAATATGCCTTTACCAACTCTCTGTACTCTTTTTCCTGCGGGATATACCGCTCAAGTAACTTTTGCACAAGGTGTGTC
>Ga0256843_1002035_pt1 | contig 15154 bp, 10 predicted proteins | sample AlvinellametaG_FD_191572 | JGI IMG/M metagenome (GOLD analysis project Ga0256843, IMG submission 191572) | Pompeii worm associated microbial communities from hydrothermal vent at the East Pacific Rise, Pacific Ocean - Alvinella | ecosystem: Host-associated > Annelida > Integument > Unclassified ... | reverse complement strand
GAATAGTATCATGATAAAAACACCAATGGTAATGGCGCTGTCCGCTACGTTAAAAACGGGTTCGAAAAAAGTGAAATGCTTACCAAAAATATTGACTTCGAACAGCGGAAAATAGAACATATCAACCACTCGTCCTTGAAACCACGGCGCATAACCTTGCTCAGGCAATACGGCTGCCAAATGGTGATAACTGTCGCCAAATAATTGTCCGTAAAAAACCGAATCGATAATGTTTCCAATGGCGCCTGCCAGTATCAAACTGATAGAAATAATCAGCAAAGGGTGTTCTTTTTGCCGAATACTTTTCAGCAACCAATAGTAGATACCACCTATGGCAATAATTCGGAAACTAGTGAGTAATATCTTGCCGATACTACCTCCCAACTCGGCGCCAAATGCCATACCGTTGTTTTCTAAAAAATGAATTTTGAACCAACTAAACACTTCGACCTCTTCGCCTAGCAAAAAATGCGTTTTGATATATATTTTTACGGCTTGATCTATCAGCAATACGACAAAAACCAGCAGTAATGATTTTTTTAGATTCATTTATTTACGGTCTTGTCTGTTTTTGGCTTCAATGCTTAATGTGGCGTGTGGCACGGCTCTTAATCGGGCTTTGCTAATCAGTTTGCCGGTTTCGCGACATACACCATAAGTTTTATTTTCGATACGAATCAATGCGTTTTCCAAGTCGCGAACAAAACGTTCTAAACGACCTATAAATTTCAAATTTGATTCTTTTGAATAAGTAGATGAACTGTCTTCAAAAGTAATAATTTTGGTTTGATTCATATCATTATTGTCAAGCAACGAACGCAATGTCTTGATGTCTGAACGCGCTTGAGTTAATTTGTCTTCGATAATTTGTTTGAATTCTGCTAATTCCTCATCAGAATATCTTGTTTTTTTCTTTTCACTCATAACTTTATATTTTTTGTTGTTGTGATTTTTTATAGTTGTTTAGCTTATTTTGTTAACTAAAATAGACATTTTTTCAAATGCTATCATTATTATTTTCTTCTAATTCAAAAAACTCATCTAATTTATTTTCGAGTAATTTTTTACTAATTAATTTTGTTTCATACTGAGAAACTAATGTCGGAGATATACTCCTGCTTAATGCGTATTCAACCACCTTTTCATCTTTATTTTTACATAAAACAATACCAACACTTGGTTTTTCGTGTGTTTTTTTCACATCTCTGTCTAAGGCTTCAAGGTAGAATTCCATTTTACCGAGATATTCAGGTTTAAAATCTGTTATTTTTAAATCGACTGCCACCAGGCATTGTAAATCACGATGATAAAATAGCAAATCTATGTAAAAATCTTTTTGTCCGACCTGTATTCTGTATTCCTCACCTACAAATGTAAAATCTTTACCTATTTCAAGTATGAATTTTTTAAGGTTTTGAATGATTCCCAATCTCAAACTTTTTTCAGAAAAATCACTTGGTAAAGACAAGAAATCTAAAACATAATTATCCTTAAATATCTGATTTGCTGTTGGATACAATTCTCTCAACACCGGTGAGAGTTTTTCATTTGATAGTATTACTCTTTCATATAAACCGCTATCCATTTGTCGTTCCAATTCTCTAAAAGATAGTCTTTCATCAATTGTTAGACGAATGTAAAATTCTTGTTCTTCTATTGATTTTGCCGAAGAAAGAATAGCTATATTATGTGACCAAGGAATTTCTCTCGACAGTGTTGAGAGTTTTGGATTTGTATAATATGCTTCATAAAATTGTTTCATTCTCCACAAATTTTGTGATGAAAAACCTTTTAACTCCGGATCTGTTTCTTTTAAATAAGCGGCTAAATTTTTTACAATTCCTTTACCCCATTCTTCGTTTTTAATCTTTTTGAAAATATATTTTCCAATTTCCCAATACAAATTAATCAATTCCGTATTTACCGCTCTAAAAGCATTTGCCTTGGCAGTGCTTATCAATTGGTGTATTTCGGTAAATTGATTTACTAATTTCATTATATTTTAACTATTGTTTCTCAATCATCATTTTAGATTGGATATCATCAATTTCCAAATCGACGGCTTGGTCATCAGATAACGCATCTGCCCAAATTATATTGTCGATCAAAGTTTCGCTTTTGATATAGTCTGCCATACTGTCAACGGCATCTTTTAATACTTCGTTTTGCGCAATATGCAAATTGATACGATCATTGACTTTCAACCCGCTGTCTTTGCGTAAATTCTGAATACGATTGACCATATCACGGGCAATTCCTTCACGTTTTAAATCTTCTGATATATTGATATCCAAAGCCACCAATACATCGTCTTGTTGGGCAATAGTCCAACCGGTGATTTCTTTGGCGGTTACATCGATTTCGTCGGTGGTTAAAACAACTTTTTTGTCGCCTAAGTCTATTTCAATTTGCTTGTCTTTTTCCAATTTTTGAATATCTTCGGCAGTCATTTGATTGACTTTTCCTGATATCTTGCCCATTTCCTTGCCGTATTTAGGTCCTAAAACCTTGAAATTAGGTTTGGCTGATTTGACAATCACTCCCGAAGCATCATCGAGCAATTCTAATTCTTTGACATTGATTTCTGCCAACACAATATCTTTTACGGCTTCTAAATCCTCACGGTCTTGTGCCGATAACACAGGAATCATCAATCGTTGTAAAGGCTGACGCACTTTGATTTTCTCTTTTTTACGCAAGGATAATGCCAAGGAAGAAATCAGCTGTGCTTTTTGCATTTTTCGTTCTAAATCTTTATCAATTTCGGCTGTATTTGCCGTAGGGAATTGACTCAAATGTACCGATTCAAAATCTTCTTGCTGTCCTACATTCATCAAATCCAGATACAATTTGTCAGCATAAAACGGCGCGATAGGTGCCATTAGTTTAGACACGGTAACCAAGGCTTTGTACAAGGTTTGGTAAGCCGAAATTTTATCCGTTCCGTATTCACCTTTCCAAAAACGTCTTCGGCTGAGGCGTACATACCAGTTGCTCAAATCGTCGGTGACAAATTTTTGAATGGCACGTGCAACGCGTGTAGGTTCGTATGCTTCGTAAAACTTGGTCACTTGTTGTACCAACGTGTTGAGTTCCGATAAAATCCAGCGGTCAATTTCGGGACGGTCTTTGTAGGCAACTTCGGCTTCTTCGTAAGTAAATCCGTCAACATTGGCATACAAACTAAGGAAACCGTAGGTGTTATAAAGCGTTCCGAAGAATTTACGGCGCACTTCTTCAATTCCTTTGACATCAAATTTAAGATTGTCCCAAGGATTGGCATTCCAAATCATATACCAGCGCGTGGCATCGGCACTATATTTTTCGAGGGCGGCAAAAGGCTCAACGCCATTACCCAATCGTTTACTCATTTTTTGTCCTTTGGCATCGAGTACCAATCCGTTGGACACTACATTTTTGTAGGCAACCGAATCGAATACCATTGTCGCGATGGTATGAAGCGTGTAGAACCAACCGCGTGTTTGATCTACCCCTTCGGCAATAAAATCCGCGGGAAAGAATTTGTTATCGTCAATCAGTTCTTTATTTTCGAACGGGTAATGCCATTGCGCATAAGGCATCGAACCACTGTCGAACCAAACATCAATCAAATCTGCTTCGCGTTTCATCGGTTTGCCGCTAGGCGACACCAATATAATTTGATCGACTAAATGTTTGTGCAAATCTACTTTGTCATAATTTTCTTCGGACATATTGCCTACTTCAAAATCGGCATAAATATCTTTGTCCATCAATCCGGCTTCGATAGATTTTTGCATTTCGGCTTTGAGTTCTTCAATCGAACCGATGACTTTTTCTTCTTTACCATCTTCGGTACGCCAAATAGGTAACGGAATTCCCCAATAGCGCGAACGCGAAAGATTCCAATCGTTGGCATTTTGCAACCAATTACCAAAACGTCCTTCACCTGTTGATTTAGGTTTCCAATTGATGGTATTGTTGAGTTCGATTAGTCTTTCTCTGACTTTTGGTACTTTGATAAACCAACTATCGAGCGGATAATATAAAACAGGCTTATCGGTACGCCAGCAATGCGGATAACTATGTTTGTGTTTTTCGGCGTTAAATGCTTTGTTTTCTTCTTTTAATTTGATGATGATATCGACATCTAAAGAACGATTTAGTTTTTCTTCATCATCGCCATAATAAGATTGTTTGACGTAGCGCCCTGCAAATTCGCCCATTTCCGGACGGAAACGCCCTTGCAAATCCACTAGCGGAACAGGATTGCCGTCTTCGTCTAAAACCAATAGTGGAGGCACGCCTGCATCTTTGGCGACTTTGGCATCGTCTTGCCCGAAAGTGGGTGCAATATGTACGATTCCCGTACCGTCTTCGGTGGTGACAAAATCGCCCGAAATAACCACAAAAGCCTTGTCGGCATCGTAGTATGGTTGGGCATAATCGAGTAATTGTTCGTATTTGATGCCTACTAAATCGGCACCTTTCAGTTCTTCAACAATTTGATAAGGAATGGTTTTGCTTTCTTCGGGATTGTAGGCGTTAAAATCGGCATCATTGTCAACTAAATTGAATTTTTTTCCGAATAATTTGCCCAATAAGGGTTTGGCTAAAATTACATATTGTTTGGCAAAAGTATATGGATTGTAGGTTTTGACCAGTACATAATCAATTTTTTTACCTACTGCCAAGGCGGTGTTTGAGGGTAATGTCCAAGGTGTGGTTGTCCAAGCTAGGAAATATACATCGGCATCGAGATTTTGCCAATTGGCAGGTAAAGTATTTTTGATGGTTTTGAACTGTGCCGTCATAGTGTTGTCGCTGACATCGCGGTAACATCCGGGCATATTGAGCTCGTGTGTACTCAGTCCTGTTCCCGCCTTGGGCGAATATGGTTGAATGGTATAACCTTTGTATAGTAAGTCTTTGTTATACAATTGTTTAAGCAACCACCAAACGCTTTCCATATACTTGGATTTGTAGGTAATATACGGATCTTTCATATCCACCCAATAACCCATTTCTTTGGTGAGGCGTTCCCAAACGTCGGTATATTTAAGCACCGATTTTTTACACGCTTCGTTATACTCGTCGATACTGATTTTTTTACCGATATCTTCTTTGGTAATACCAAGCGCTTTTTCGACGCCCAATTCAACAGGCAATCCGTGTGTATCCCAACCCGCTTTACGAGGTACGCGATATCCCTGCAAAGTTTTGTAGCGGTTAAACAAATCTTTGACCGTACGTCCCATCACGTGATGAATACCAGGCATACCGTTGGCAGACGGAGGACCTTCAAAAAAAACGAATGTTTTATCTTCGGGGCGTGAATTGATAGATTTTTCAAAAATCTTATTTTCTTCCCAATATTTTTGTATTTCTTTGGCAAAAGCCGTTAAATCTAAACCTTTATTTTCTTTAAAACGCTTCATATGCTATCTGTTAAATCAATGATTGGCAAAAGTACAAAATTTTTCGGTTTGTATATAATGTATATTTTTTTGTTTTTTAGTGTCATTTATGTATAAATCAGGTATTTGAATATTTTTCGAAAAAAAAGTATAAAAAAGTTTGTTTGTAAATATTTTTTTTGCGTATCTTTGCAATCTCAAAACGGTACCTTAGCTCAGTTGGTAGAGCAATGGACTGAAAATCCATGTGTCCCTAGTTCGATTCTTGGAGGTACCACGTTACAAAGAGGAAGCAAATTGCTTCCTCTTTTTTTTTAGTAGAATTGAAAAGCAATTTTCTTTCTAAGTACATGACAAGACTTTAAAATTTCCATATCCTTTTGATACTGAGGGTTTAAGAATGTTTTGTAAAATGTGATAATCCATGTTTGAATAAATTCTTTACTTACCTATCATGTATTTTTACCATGATTTAGCAACCCATATAAAAGCATAGGGTAAATGATACCATAATTGTTATATATTTGTAGGGATGAAAAACAACATGGATAAAGATCAAATTTTAGCGAAGTGGATAGCCGGCGAAATAAGTGATGCAGAACTAAAAACATTAGTTTCTAGGGAGGAATATGCCGATTTTATCAAACTTAGAAAAGGTATCTCGTTATATGAAATGACGCGTAAACCTTTGCCTGAAAATCTTTATAAAAATATTCAAAAAGCCCGAAAATCATCCAAAACTTTCCAAATGTTTAAGATGATTGGCGCTGTGGCTGCTACTATTTTACTATTGTTGGGGGTTAATCATTTTATATCACCTAATATGGTGAGTGTAAGCACCGCTTATGGAGAGCAACAAGAAATAATTTTACCTGATGGCTCAACCGTATTACTCGATGCCAAATCGACTTTGCGTTATAACAAAGATAAATGGTCAGCAAAAAAAGAAGTGAATCTGGATGGAAATGCTTATTTTTCAGTTAAAAAAGGTAGTGATTTTACAGTGTCAACTCAAAACGGAAAAATAGTTGCTTTGGGAACTAAATTTACGGTTAATAGTATAGATGACTATTTAAATGTGAAATGTTTTGAAGGAAAAATAAAAGTGATTACTGATATCGAAAGTGTTTTAGTACCTTATGAAACTTTTCAAAAGATTGGAAAACATACCGAAAAATCAGTTGTTAAATACCACCAACCTTTGTGGTTGTCGGGAGAAATCAGATTTCGTTCTACGCCTTTAAAATATGTTTTAACGGCTATTGAAAAACAATACGGCATCCATTTTATCAAGAAAAATATAGATGATAATAAATTGTTTAGCGGCAGTTTTAAACATGATAATTTAGCTTTGACTTTAAAGGTAGTTTTAAATGCATCGAACATAAAAGTTAAGAAAAAAGACGCGCATACTTATGTATTAACAAAACCATGAAAAACATATTAATTATTATTTTTTTGTATTTTTCATTCTCAATGTTTGCTCAACAGCAAACATTTTCTGTACATTATAGTCAGATGCCTGCAGTTGAAGTACTTGCCAAGCTGGAAACAGATTTTTCAGTGCGTTTTTCTTATTTGGATGAGTTGGTTGACAATAAAAAAATCACGCTTACAAAAACACAAATCAGTTTTGATGCGCTACTAAAAATACTAAGTGAACAGATGAAAGTTGTTTTTCAAAAAGTAGATGACCATTACTACATTATTTTGCCGGATAAAATACCCAAATGGCAGTTGCAAGCCATTAATGAAGTTGTTATTAATGCCTTTATGACCCAAGGAATTGCTAAAAAAAAAGACGGCAGTTATACTTTTGATTTGCAAAAAATAGGCATCTTGCCCGGTGTTGCAGGTGTCGATGTGCTTGAAATGATACAGCAATTACCCGGCGTTATCAGTCTAGACGAAACAGCCACCGATTTTGCCGTTAGGGGTGGTAGTACAGATCAAAACAAAATTATTTTTGACGGCATACCCATCTACCAAAAAGGACATTTATTTGGCATGATTTCGGCTTTTAACCCAAATATTATCAATAAATTAAAGTTTTATTACAAAGGAACAGACCCTAAATATGAGGGAGGCAATTCGGGCATTATCGATATTAGTTCAAAGCAAGATATTGCCCAAAAAAGCAGACTAAATATAGGTTTAAACGGACTATCTGCCGATGCTGTATTAGACCTGCCTTTGGCTAAGAAAAAACTAAGTTTATTATTATCGGGAAGGCGGTCTATCAGAGATGTTTGGCAAACGCCTACATCTTTAAATTTAGAAGAACAAGTTTTTCAAAATACTAATGTTACCAGTAGCGAAAGCACTATAAAAGATTTTGGTTTTTATGATTTTACCGCCAAATTGAATTATCGACCAAATAAAAATAATCGTTATGCGGTGGCGTATTTACATATCAATCAACTGCTTGATTTTGAAAATAACGTAGTCAGTAAACCCGAAAATATTTATCTGAATAATTTACAAACTTATACCGATGGATTAAGTTTTATTGCCCATCATAAATTGAGCAAGAATTATACACTTCATTCACAATTTGGTATCAGTTGGTACGATTTGTCTTTCAAAAACACCACGCTAAAAAACTATATGGAAATTGGTGTTGTGGACAAAGAAAATTTTGTTTCTGACACATATTTTAGTACTGAATTGTCGCATCAAAACAATAGTTTTCACAAATGGATGCTTGGATATGTGTATAATGAAAAACGTTCTGCTTATCTGTTTAAACTGACAATTAATGATAAAGTTTACATTTACAACTACCTGAAAGATAGATTGAACACGCATGCAATCTATACAAAATATAGCTATCGAAACAGAAAATTATTCGACCTCAACGCAGGCTTACGGATTAATTACTTACAGGAATTAAACCAAATAAATATCGAGCCGAGAATTGTCTTCAATAAGAATATCATGCCACATGTAAAACTTCAAATAACGGGCGAAATCAAGCACCAAGTTATACAACAATATGACAAAACGGTTATTGGTTTGCTTAATTTAGAGAACAAGATTTGGCAAGTTGCCAATAAAAATGATTTTCCTGTAATGGAAGAAAAACAATTAAGTGCCGGACTGATTTTTGCTAAAAACAATTGGAATGCCGAAATAGATTTTTATCATAAAGAACTTGAAGATATTAGTTTAACTGTTCCTTATAGAATTTACAACCGGTATAAATACCTGCTTGGCGATAAAACCATTGACGGCGTAGATTTTTACCTTAAAAAGAAATGGCAAAAATTTAATTTGCTGGGTAGTTTTACAACGGGTACAGTTATGAATAGGTTTGCCGATGTAAAAGATGGAAAGGCTTTTGTTGCTAAACAATATGTAAAATATCGTGTCAATTTGCTTGCGCAATACCATACAAAAGATTTAAAAATGGCTTTGGGTTGGCGTTGGCATTCGCCTCGCCCCTATTATCAAAGTATAATTGATGAAACCAATGACGCATCAAATATCAATAATGACTTTAAAATAAAGTATTTGAATAATTACCGGCGCATCGATTTTTCAACCACCTACACTACCAAATTAACAGCTACAACAAAACTATTATTGGGTTTTTCTGTACGTAATTTATTCAATTACCATACATTATTAAATATCGAGCAGAACAGTTATTTTTTAGACACTTCTTTAAACGACTTTAATAAATATTCCTTAGGAAGAACTTTTAATTTTTCTATTCGCTTTTCTTATCAGTAATAGACAAAAAAACCCTTCGGTTGAAGGGTTTTTTAGGTAATAATCTAAACTTAAAAAAAAATTATTACGGAGTATTACTTGTGTGTGTAATATTAAGGTTGATTATGGTGACAGCTATCTAATTGTTGTTGAAACTCTTGGTCGTTATGCACTACAATGGTTGTACCATTTTTTATGATTGAGATATCATACTGAAAACTCTCGACATGATGTTGTTGTGTATTATTTGATCTGTCCAAGGCACTATCCATTTCAGTATTATTATTTACCACCAAAGTAGAAGCATCATTATAAACCAACGTTACAGGGTAAATAAATTCAAAACATAAACTTGCCGTAAAACTACTTCCACCATTTGGATTTCCGGAGCAACAAGCATTTAAAGCATTATAAAAATCATTAATATCATTGATATTTACCGTGTTTCCATTCTGCGTTACGGTAAACGGATATTGATAATCAACTACATACAATGAGGCTGTTGAGTTCATTAAAGCATCATCATATTCTGTATTATTATTGACGGTAATGGTACTTCCATCGTTATAAACTAATGTAACAGGATAGTCAAGTGTTAAGCAGTTATCAAAAACATAACTGGGCATTAGATAGGCATAGTATACATTTCCTCCTGTTGAACCGCCACAACTGTAACAACTATCCATAAGTGTTTGAAACTCAACAGAATTTGCAATAGTTGTAGTGGTTCCATTTTGGGTTACATCAAAAGGATAAACAATGTTGACAACATAATGTCCATTTTGTCCGTTCATAACTAAATCGTCAAATTCTGCATTATTGTTAACGACAACCGTTGTATTATCATCTAAAACAAGTGTAACAGGATAAACAAAATCAAAACAAAATGTTTGGGTTGGCGTAGGTACATTGTTATTAATTGTTTGACAAGAATTAACGAGATTGACAAAATCATTATCATTATTTACCGTAATAGTTTGTCCATTTTTGGTTACATCAAAAGGATATACAAAATTGATGATAAAAAGCGATTGGGTTTGATTTTGAATAGCTTGTGCAAATTCGTTATCATTAGCTATACTTGCCGTAGAACCGTCATTGTACATTAATGAAATAGGATAGTTAAAATCGAAGCAGAAGTAAGAACTTACAGCGTTTTGTGTGCTCGAAGTGTTACTTGAACGCATGGCACTTACAACCGATTTGACACCTTCGCTTTCTTGCACTTGTTGTTGCGTAGGATTTTCTTCGATGTCTTTTTTACATGATGTGTTGAACAATGCAAAAGACATCAAAAATGATAGAAGTATAAACTTTGTTTTTTTCATAATTAAAATATTTATTGATTTCAAAAGTAAAACAGTTAATTTAACTTTTACCCTATACTTTTTTTTAAATTTTTTAGTTATAACTTTGCAAAACTATTTACGCAAGACCCAAAATGATGCAAAATAAAAAAGATATTTGTAAGGATAATGTATTTAGAAAAGTGTATGACACTTTTGCTTTAGACTTGCGTAATTTCTTAATTTATAAATTTCAAGACTTCCAATCTGCCGAAGACGTAGTACAAGAGAGTTTTATTAAATTATGGCATAATTGCGAAAAAGTGCCTTTTGAAAAAGCCAAAAGCTACCTGTTTACCATTGCCAATAATATGTTTTTGAATATTAAAAAGCATGAAAAGGTAGTGCGTGAATACGAAAAGAAAAGCAATCTTTCAAAATACGATTCTGTTTCACCTGAGTTTATCATGATTGAAGAAGAATATGCACAAAAACTAGAAAATGCTATCGCTTCACTTCCCGATAAAGAACGCGTTGTTTTTGAAATGAGTCGTATTGAAAAACTTAAATATAAAGAAATTGCCGAAAAACTAGATGTCTCGATTAAAACAGTTGAAAAACGCATGTCCGGAGCTTTGCGTTTTTTGCGTGAGCGTGTGAGTTATTTTAAGTGATTTAATAATAGTAATTTCATCTTTCTTGAATCAATATTGTTATAATTACGATTCAACTATTAATTCCAAGAATACTTTCCCTCCTTTATATTTAATCATTACTGCTGATAAATCAAGATCGTCAATATCGTGTCCCCAAATACCATATTTTCCGTTTGTTGTATTCCGGTTTATTAATCCCTTTCGCGCATCTTTTGGAATAACTTTATTTTTTGCAGAATTATCTTCCTCTTTATAAATCCGCTTATACTCCCTGCTTATTATTTTAACTAACTCCTGTTTGCTAAATCCTTTTGAGTTCTTCGATTTAATTTCAATATTAAGTGGCTTACTTAATGGGTAATCTATAATAAGAGTGGCAACGTTTTCTTTAATAACAATTTCTTCTTTACCTATTAAATCTTCAAGAAAATTTTCAGGATTCTTAATTGAAATCCATGGCATTATTCCACCATCAAAATCTTTTTGATTTTTTACTTGAAACAATATCTCCTTGTTGTTTTTAGTATGCGTACTACTGACAGTGTTACAAGAAACAAAAGAAATTATTAACAATAACGGTAATATTTTTTTCATTTTTTTTCTAAATTTAAAGATGCTTTTTTTACAATATAAATAAAAAAATAATAATAACTCAACATCAAAACTCAGCATTGCCGGGGTAACGCGGATAAGGAATTACGTCGCGGATATTGCCCATACCGGTTACAAATTGCACGATACGTTCAAAACCTAATCCGAAGCCACTATGTACGGCAGTGCCAAATCGGCGTGTGTCTATATACCAGTACAGTTCTTCTTGGTCAACGCCTAGCTGTTCCATTTTTTCGAGCAGCACTTCTAAACGTTCTTCACGTTGCGACCCTCCTACAATTTCGCCAATGCCGGGAAATAATACGTCCATGGCGCGTACGGTTTTGCCATCGTCGTTTAGGCGCATATAAAAAGCTTTGATGTTGGCAGGATAATCAAAAATAATTACGGGACTTTTAAAGTGTTTTTCAACCAAATAGCGTTCGTGTTCGCTATGTAAATCTTCGCCCCAAGCAACGGGATATTTGAATTTTTTCTTTTTAAACGGTTTTGATCTTTGCAATATTTCAATTGCTTCGGTATAGCTGCAACGGATAAAATTATTGTCTAAAACAAAGTTTAATTTTTCTATGAGTGCCAACTCGCTACGCTCGTTGGCGGGTTTTTGTTTTTCTTCGTTTTTAAGACGCATTTCTAAGAACTGTAAATCTTCGAGGTTGTGGTCTAAAACGTATTTAATAATGTATTGCACAAAACTCTCGGCTAAATCCATATCGCCTGCCAAGTCCATAAATGCCACTTCGGGTTCAATCATCCAAAATTCGGCAAGATGACGGGTTGTATTAGAATTTTCGGCTCTAAAAGTAGGTCCGAAAGTATATACTTTGCCCAATGCCATGGCATAAGTTTCTGCCTCTAATTGTCCCGATACGGTTAAGTTAGTTTTATGATTAAAAAAGTCTTCTTTGTAGTTTACTTCGCCTTCTTCGTTTTTGGGCACATTGTTTAAATCAAGCGTGGTTACCTGAAACATTTCGCCTGCGCCTTCGGCGTCGGCACCTGTGATAATAGGTGTATTGACATATAAAAAGTCATTTTCTTGAAAGTATTTATGTACAGCAAATGACAAGGCGTTTCGCACACGCATAATGGCGCCAAACAAAGTAGTACGCGGGCGCAAATGTGCTTTTTCGCGCAAAAATTCCAGACTGTGTCTTTTGGGTTGAATAGGAAATTTTTCGGGATCGGATTCGCCCAATATTTCTAATTCGTTTACCAACACTTCGACACGTTGTCCTTTGCCCATACTTTCGACCAATTCGCCTTTGGCATAAACGGCTGCGCCGGTATTAATTTTTTTACGAAGTGTTTCGTCAAATTTTTCGGGGTCGATAACCAATTGCAAGTTTTGAATGGTTGAACCGTCATTTACCGCAATAAAACGGTCGTTTCTAAATGTTTTTACCCATGCTTTTACATCAACCGGTTGGTTAAAAGTGTCAGATTTTATAATGTGTTTTATCAATTTCATAGTCAATTACTTTGAATAGCGACAAGATGTATGCCTGTCGCAAATTTGTATGACTGCAAAGATAAAAAATTTCCTAAGAGCTTCTTGTTTTTTTGTTTCGTTTTTTAATCAGGTAAAAAAAATGCTTTATTTATTTCTTGTATAGTGATTCATTGTCAAAAACGAGAGATTGAATAGATATATGTAGTGTTATTTTACTACGTAAAATTATCTTTATTAACCACAGAATAGCATAGAGTTACACGGTGTTATGTTGTTGCTGTAATTTTTTCAAGCTTTATTTTGCTTTGCAAAATGGCTTATGTGTTCTTATGTATCGTATGTATTTGAATTAATAGTTTCTTTGTGTTTAACGTAATTGACTTGAGGTAATTTATATGCCGGCAAGGCAGATATGTGGGTATTTTTTACTCAGAGCAAACTCATTTTTAAATGTGTATAAATTGTATGGTAAAGCTTGTTACTTCATTCCGGCAGCTATCGTAACGAAGTAACATTACTAAAAGTGTAATATTAAACTATGAGTCTGCTCTAATTCGTAATTGACAATTTCTAATTCATAAATTGATTCTTCGTATCTTAGCCGAAAAATAATTATAGTTGAATAATATAATACTCGGCTTAGGAACAAATTTAGGCAATCGTTGGCAAAACTTGCAAAACGCGTTATATTATTTGCGTGTTTTTGTGGGTGAAATTGATCAAATTTCGCCGGTTTACCAAACCAAAGCTTTGGGCTTTGACGGTAACGATTTTTTAAACGCCGTAGTAAGTATCAAAACCGAATTGTCGCCCGCACAAGCATTGCTTCAAACTCAAAAAATAGAAAAATTACTGGGACGCAACTCAAAAAGCATTGATAGACAGTATAGCAACCGCCCAATAGATATCGATATTTTGTATTATGACGATATCATTCTAAAAACAAACGATTTGCAAATTCCGCACGCACAAATTGCCCGCCGAAACTTTGTTTTGTATCCGCTTGTTGATATCTTTCCCGATTTTTTTCATCACGAATTACAAAAAACACATAAAGAATTGCTAACTTTGTCGCCCGACAAAAACAGACCCGTAAAACTAAACAAAGCATTGGACAAAAAACCACAAATACCCTACAATTTTATTGCTATTGAAGGCAATATAGGTGCCGGAAAAACTACTTTTTCTAAGCAGTTTGCTACCGATTTTAATGCAAAGTTGGTTTTAGAACGCTTTGAAGAAAATCCGTTTTTGCCCAAGTTTTACGAAGATGCCAAACGCTATGCTTTTCCGCTCGAAATGTCGTTTTTAGCCGACCGTTATCAGCAATTGTCCGACGATTTGGCACAATACGATTTGTTTAAAACATCGGTGGTGTCAGATTACTATGTTTTTAAATCGCTGATTTTTTCAAAAGTCACTTTAACCGATGACGAATATGCCTTGTACCGCAAGATATTCAATTTTATGTACAAAGATTTGGTCAAACCCGATTTGTATATTTATTTGTATCAAAATGTAGAGAGATTGCTCGAAAATATCAAAAAACGCGGACGAGAATACGAAAAAACCATCAAAGGCGACTATCTGACACAAATTCATGAAGGATATATGAATTTTATCAAAACACAAAAAGATTTGAATGTGCTAATTTTAGACATAAGCGATATCGATTTTGTGCAAAACCCCGAATATTATCACAAAATGGTGCAAATTATTTTAAATCATACAGCCAATGAACAAGGTTTGGTGATTGAAAAAATTTAATTTTGACAGCTTACAAGAACGTAGGACGTGGTACTCCCTAACAATTGAGCGCTAAGAATTATTTTTTCATTTAATATCCGGCACTTCGATACAAATTGCCCTCCTACGTCAGGCAATTCACTCAGTGACCTACAATTTCGTTATTGTTTAACGCGCATTATTCACCGTTTATTACAAATTTCACAAACAAATGCAATAAAAGCACAAGGAGACAAGCAATATTTGTTAGAGATAAACACACCCAAATTTGAGTGTGCCTTGAAATTATCT
>Ga0256843_1002034_pt1 | contig 15162 bp, 12 predicted proteins | sample AlvinellametaG_FD_191572 | JGI IMG/M metagenome (GOLD analysis project Ga0256843, IMG submission 191572) | Pompeii worm associated microbial communities from hydrothermal vent at the East Pacific Rise, Pacific Ocean - Alvinella | ecosystem: Host-associated > Annelida > Integument > Unclassified ... | reverse complement strand
GTGGCAGGGTAATATCTGGAATACTAATGGTGTCATTGAAATTTTCTATTTTAATAAAGGTAACCGATTTGTTACGTGTCCCTTCCATAATTAATTGTAAAAAAGAGTGCTGATCTTTGGGACCAATCAGACCAATAGGGGTTAAGCCCACATTGAAAGCAGAGTGTTGTTGATGTTTTCCTAAACTCTCTCCCCAAAGCTGTACATACCATTCACAAAAATATTTGAGTGATTCAGAGTAGGCAAAAAGACAGTTAATATTGTATTGGGAGTGGTGTTTGGCATAATAGCCTGCTTTGTTAAGCAGAATTTTTTTCAAATACCCCTCTTGAAAAAAACTGTTTTGAATCTTTTTTGCCCCCTCAAGTAAAGCATGAATATCAATACCACACAGTGCAAGTGGAAGAAGTCCTACCACAGAAAGTACCGAAAAGCGTCCTCCTACATTTTCAGGCAGATATAATACCGAAGCATTGATATGCTTTGCATATGCCTCAAGTGGAGAGTCTGGATCGGTAATAAAGGTATAAGAGTTGGCATCTTGATGCATGGCATAGATATATTTATAGATAGAGAAGGTTTCAACGGTAGTACCTGATTTGGAAATAACAAGAAAATGGGTTTGCTTACAGTCGATTTCTGAAAGCAGGGTAGAGATATTGATAGGATCAGTACTCTCAAAAAAGTAGAGTTTTCTTTGCAGTGTTTTTACAGGTTTTATAAATTCATAGACTGCTTTGGCACCTAGAGAACTCCCCCCAATACCAATGACCACAATGGTAGTAATCTCTTTGGAAATGGTTTGACAGTAGTTGGAAATTGCTTCTGTATCTTGGTTTGGCAAGTGGTAATAGCCAATATTTTCTTGTTCTTTTTGAATACTTTTATATGCTTGCTGTTTGACGGTTTCATTGTTAAAATCAAAGTAGAGATGATTTTTCATTTTATGCCTTTTGTGTAGAGTTTAAACTCTCTTGTGCCAAGAGGATTAGAGCATTGATTTTTGCTTCATATACCTTTACCATATTTTCATCAGTCGATTCAAAACGTGTGACCAATACAGGTGTGGTGTTTGAAGCACGTACCAATCCCCACCCTTTTTTAAAGTTGATACGTACACCATCTACATCTATAATATTTTGAATTTCAGGAAAATCTTTAGGAGGATTTTGCAATAACACTTTAATGGTATCGATGATAGCAAACTTCTCCTCTTCACTGGTTTCTACCTTAATTTCCTCTGTTGAAAAGACTTGAGGCAGTGCTTCAAGCTCTTTGTCAAGGTCTACCCCTTCTTGAATCAGTTCAAGCATACGCAGTGTGGCATAAATGGCATCATCATATCCAAAATAACGATGTTTAAAGAAGATATGTCCACTCACTTCACAGGCAAGTTCTGCCCCTGTCTCTTTCATTTTGACTTTAAGGTTGGAGTGACCAGTTTTGTACATAATTGCTTTGGCTCCACGACGTTCAAGTTCATCATACATCACTTGTGAACATTTCACTTCACCAATCACGGTTGGATTTTTCATCGTCATGCTGTAAAGCAGTGCCATTTGATCACCTTTAATATTATGCTTATGTGTGAGTACCGCTATACGGTCTGCATCTCCATCATAGGCAAAAGCGATATCTCCCTCTTTTTCAAGTACTACTTTGACATCTTCAAGGTTTTTTTCTACAGAAGGATCAGGGTGGTGGTTGGGAAAGGTACCGTCTGGTTCACAGTAAAGACCGGTATAGTTTAATGACAAAGCATCAAAAATAGAGGTAATAACCGTATCTGCTACACCATTTCCACAGTCAATAATAATTTTTTTATCTAAAGCTTTGAGTGCATTAAACTCTTCTATCATAAAATTAATATAGGGTGTTTTTACATCAATAGAGATTTTTTCTGTATGATTGGGAATCACTTTATCTTGATTTTGCATAATCTCCTCACCTAAAGCATAAATTGCTTCTCCAAAGAAGGGAGTTTTATCGATAGTAATCTTAAAACCGTTATACTCAGAAGGATTGTGAGAACCTGTAATCATAATAGAAGCATCAGGAGTGCTTTCTAGATGAGAAGCAAGAGATGAGGAGGAGAGTATTGGTTGAAGCTCTTTAATTTTTTGGTAATTTGAAAAATAGTTGACAGGTGTGGCAACCATACCCATATCTAAAACAATACATCCCGAAGCATTGAGACCAGATGTAAGGTAGTCTCTAAGCAGAGGGGAGTGTGAACGGGCATCATACCCGATAGATACAATTTTTGCTCCGCCTATTTTCTGACCCAAATAGTAGCCTATAAGTTTCACACTTTGTGCATTGAGCTCTTTTTCAAAGATGCCTCTGATATCGTATTCTCGAAAGATGGAAGAAGGAATTGACATAAAATATACCCTTACTATAGTTTTTAAAATTATAGCCAACTCATACTAAATATCTTTCTGTTTAGGTGTCATATCCATTTGGGTTTGCCTCTTGCCATCTCCAACTGTCTTGGCACATCTCTTCAATTCCTTTGTTTGCTTCCCAGTCTAAAATCTTTTTGGCATAGCTTGGGTCAGCATAGCATGTAGCAATATCTCCAGCACGTCTTGGGGCTATGGTATAGGGAATTTTTTTACCTGAAGCCTTTTCAAACGCTTTGACCATATCGAGTACCGAATAGCCTGTACCCGTACCAAGATTGATGGTCATTACTTTGGTAAAAGAGTCTATCTTGTCAAGGGCTTTGACGTGTCCGTCTGCTAAATCCATCACATGAATATAGTCTCGTACACCAGTACCATCAGGAGTATCATAATCCTCACCAAAGACAGAGAGACATGCACGCTTGCCTACTGCTGTCTGGGTAATAAATGGCATCAGGTTGTTTGGAATACCATTGGGGTCTTCGCCTATGGTTCCTGAAGGGTGTGCGCCTACAGGATTGAAATAGCGAAGCAGTACAATTTTCCATGTTGGGTCTGAAATAAAAAGGTCTCTTAAAATCTCTTCAACAAACAGTTTGCTTCTACCGTACGGATTGGTGGCTGAGGTTGGAAATGCTTCTGTAATAGGAGTAGTGGCGGGGTCTCCATAGACTGTGGCAGAAGAGCTGAAAATAATAGATTTACAGCCATACTCTGCCATCACTTCACACAGTACAATCGTACCATACACATTGTTGTCATAATAGCGAAGAGGCTGTTCTACAGATTCTCCTACTGCTTTAAGCCCTGCAAAGTGGATAACGGCATCAATAGCATGGTTTTGAAAGAGATGACGCAGTGCTTCTTTGTCTCTGATATCACCTTTTATGGTTGTAATCTCTTCTTTGGTAATCTTCTCAACCCTACGGATACTCTCTTGGGAAGCATTGCTGAAGTTGTCAAAAATAATAACGTTGTATCCCGCTTCAATAAGTAAGATAACAGTATGTGAGCCGATATAACCGGCACCACCGGTAACAAGTACCGTAGAAGTAGGTCTGTTTTTGTTTGATGATGACATGGGTAGATTCCTTGTTGATAAGTTAGAAAGAGAGTTTTAAACCACCGTAAAAACGCTCATTAAAGTTGTATTTTCTATCGCTGTAGTCTGTATCGATATCTCGGTAGCCAACAAAAATATGGGTATTGGAAAAGAGTTCCATATCGGCACCCACTCTCCATTCACTGTATCCCTCTCCATCGCTAAAACTTAAGACTGAAGGAGCATAGGCATAACTGGTAAAAAAGGAGGTAGTGGGTATGGTATCAATCAGTGCAAGAGCATATTTGGCACGTATAGAGAGTGGCAGTGAGATATAACTGTCTGCAAATACACTCTGAATACCCACTCCCAAAGAGAGTCCTTCTACACCAGGAAGATGGTTCTCTCCTCTAAAGCCAAGTGTAAAAAGGTGTTTCCCCTCATTATTATAGTTGTCCTCTCCTACATAGAGGTAGTTTCCACTCAAAATAAATGTTGTACCACTGGAGTAGTCTGTAAGGGTATTGAAATTAGTCTCTCCAAGAAGTTCTACATCTTTGTCATTGATATCGAGACCAATACTCGTTTCTGCCTGTACTATTCCTGTATATACTATAAAAATAGTGGTAAAAAGTATGGTTTTTAAATACATTTTAGACTTCTCCTTTTTATTATTGATATTGTAGCAGGTAAATAAGCAATTCAAAATAAAATTTTTTTGAAAAACGGTGAAAAAATTAATCTGCAGGCATATATTTTTTCTTCTTTTTCTCTTTATGGGCTCTCTTCTTCTCTTCCATCATCACTGCATCACGCAAATCTTCTTCATTGTCATAACGTGCGGCATCAATAAATTTGGATTGATCATCAAACTGTCCTGTTCTCACTCCCCAAAGCAGGGCAATTAAACCCAAGGCTCCAAGAAAAGTAGAGACTGAGAGCATGAGAATCATAATATTTTCACTCATGGTTATCCTTTAAATCTTAGAAATTTAATACGCATAGAGTTCCCCACAACAATGAGAGAACTCATACTCATAGAGAGTGCGGCAATGAGTGGATTGACATGACCACTGACTGCCAAGGGTACAGCAACAAGGTTATACAGAAGAGAGAAACCGAGGTTCTCTTTGACTGCCCTGAAAGTACGCCTTGAAATTTGGTAGGCTTCATCAATGCTCTGGGGTTTTTCATTGAGCAGTACCACATCACTGACATTAATGGCAACATCAGCACCACGCCCCATGGCAATGGCAATATTGGCATTGGCAAGGGCAAGGGCATCATTGATACCATCTCCCACCATCACCACAATTTTTTTCTCGTTTTGAAACTGTTGAATCATATCAGATTTATCTGTAGGAAGCAAACGGGCATAGAGATGTTCTATGCCAACCTCTTTGGCAATACGTGTGGCACTCTTCTCATGGTCTCCTGTAAGCATAACCACTTCAATACCCATTTTTTTAATATGGGCAATTGCCTCCTTTGTCCCTTGGCGAATGGTATCGGTCAACTCAAAATAGGCAACAATACGGTCATTGAGTGCAAAGATAAAGTGTGAGTTTTCTGACTCATTTTTGACTTCAATATGGTGTTGTTGCATGAGAGAGGCATTCCCTCCAATAAGTTTATCACCCTTATAAGAGGCTTCCAACCCTTTGGCTTCGATACTTTTAATCGATTCAAGGTTAAGTGTCTCTAGTGTTTCATAGTGTGCTTTGAGGTAATGGTATATCCCTTTTGAGATAGGGTGGTTAGAGGTTTCTACCAGTGCCAAAAGCAGAGAAGGCTCAAACCCTTCTAAGATTTCAGCATGTACGACAGAGGGCTTTCCTTCGGTAATAGTACCCGTTTTATCGAGTGCCAACAGGTTACTTTTTGCCATGGTTTCAAGAAAAGTTGCCTCTTTAAAGAGCAGACCACGTTTGGCAGCCACACCAATTCCGACAAGTGTGGACATAGGAGTAGCAAGCCCCAATGCACATGGACAGGCAATGACAATCACAGAGATAGCCACAATCAGGGCATTTTCAAAACTGCCATTCAAAAGATACCATCCAATAAACGTAGCAATAGCAATAGAGAGAATGACGAAAGAGAAGTACCCCGATACTGTATCTGCGAGTTGTTCAATACGGGGTTTTTTGGTAATGGCATCTTCAAGCAGATTGACAATAGAAGTAAGCAGTGAGTGGGAAGCATCTTTGCTTGCTTCATAGCGAATAACAGAGTCTAGACAGAGAGAGCCACTGAGTATTTCATCCCCTCTGGTTTTAAAGACGGGTTCACTCTCTCCAGTAAGTGAACTTTCATCAAAGCTACCTTCTCCAGAAACCACATGTCCGTCAATCACCACTTTTTCACCTGGTTTGAGCTCAATTAAATCACCTACTTGAATATTTTCTATGCCAACGAGTGATTTGATATGTGCTTTTACAACGGTGACTTCGGTGGGTGTAGAACCGAGAATACCATCGAGTGTATCAACGGCATGTTTTTTACTGAGTACTTCAAGATACTTTCCTACCAATACAAAGGTAATAATCATCACTACCGAATCAAAATAGACCTCTCCTGTCTGTGTAATCATGGCATAAATAGAGTAGAGGTAGGCAAGGGTTGCTCCTGAGGCAACAAGGGTATCCATATTGACAATACGGTTTTTAAAACCATAGTAGGCACCCCTAAAAAAAATCCAGCCAGAGTAGAAAAGAACAGGTGTGGCAAGAATAAATTCGGCAACATTCAAAATATCTTTAAATCCCTGTTGCATACCGGTAAAGTATCCCGCATATTGGGCAATGGCAATCCACATAATATTCATGGTGCCAAAAACACCCATCAAAATACGGGAGTAGTAGGATTTTTTGGTCTTGTTGGCACGCTCCTCCTGTAAAGAAGCATCATAAGGATAGGCGTTATAGCCAATACTGCGAATGGTTTCAATAATTTTGGAGAGTTGAATCTCTTCAGGATCCCAGATAACTTTGGCTTTATTGTTACTATAGTTGATGGTTGCTTCAATGATACCGTTGGTTTTATGCAAAACTTTTTCATTGAGCCAGACGCACGCAGAACAGTGAATGCCTTCAATGATGAGGTTGATTTCGTAAAGTCCCTCTTCATTCTCTTTAATATATTTATTTTTAAACCCTTCAAGGTCAAACTTATGTAAATCATCATGGTATGGTGTGGCAGGTTGAAGTTGTGTATCTCCCAATTTATCATAAAAGGTATCAAGCCCTTCACTCTCAAGCAGATGATAGACTCCTTGACAACCTTTACAGCAAAAATTGAGTTCTTTTCCATTTTGCTTCTCTTTAATCATGACTGAATCGTCAAACTCAAGATTACAGTGGGTACAGGGGACGTGTGGCAAAGTATTCCTTTTATCAAATAGCATCTTTACAGATAGGTAGGATTTTATCCAAATGTGGGTAAAATCCTGCATGGATAATGCACTTTCATTTACTTTTATATTGGTTTTATTAGAACTTTTTGAAGCACTGATGCAACGCTCAGATACACTCTATCAGGTGATAGAAAAGCTTTATCGATGGTACCGTAAAAGCATCTTTCTCTTTTTTCTGATACACCCTACATTCTATTTTATACTCTTTGTTGTTATTGCTACCGATACGCTTAATTTTTATATGATTGCCATATTAACTTTAAAAATATTTGATCTTTTTTATAAATTGGAGCTTATTAAGAGTCTTTTTATCAAGAGAGAAGTGCCAGAGGAGTTGGCAAGCATACTCAACTGGTCTCTTCCTGCTTGGTTTTTTTTAATGGGAGTTTTTCTCTATCCACCACTTCTCTATTATGCTTTAATGTAGGTGCATCTGTTTGAAAGCGTGAGAAGGGTACTCTTTGCTAATTATACCGCACCTTGGTCAATCATAGAATCGGCTACTTTTTTAAAACTGGCAATATTGGCTCCTGTAACAAGATCTCCTTCACATCCAAACTCTTTAGATGTTTCATAGGCTGTATTAAAGATATTTTTCATAATTTGGTGAAGTTTCACATCAACCTCTTCAAAACTCCAGTTTGCCATACTGGCATTTTGGCTCATCTCAAGTTGACTGGTAGCTACACCACCGGCATTGGCTGCTTTTCCTGGCCCAAAAAGAATGTGGTGTTCTTTTAGGTAGGCAATTGCTTCAGGGGTCGTGGGCATATTTGCACCTTCATTGACAAGCATACAGCCATGTTCAACCAATGTTTTGGCATCTTCAAGATTGAGTTCATTTTGTGTGGCACTTGGAAAGGCAATATCACAAGGAATACTCCATGTCTGGTGCCGTCCTTTAGGGTAGTGGCTTACAGGTGTATAGACACTGTCAGGGTGTACTTGAGCATAGACTTCAAGAGATTGATGGTTAATCTCTTTAATGGCTTTGAGTGAATTGAGATCAATCCCTTTTTGGTGATAGATTGTACCTTTGGAATCACTGCAAGTCACAGGAATCGCCCCCATTTTATAGAGTTTTTCAATCGTATAGGTTGCCACATTTCCTGAACCTGAAACGGTACAGATTTTTCCTTTTAGTGTTTTATCATATTTGTTAAGAATATTTTCTGCAAAATAAACCGAACCATACCCTGTGGCTTCTTTTCTTGTATTTGAGCCTCCCCAGTTGAGAGATTTTCCAGTAATGACACCTTCAAAATGTCCTGTTAATCTTTTATACTGTCCAAAGAGATATCCAATCTCTCTTGCACCCACACCAATATCTCCAGCAGGAACATCTTTGGTTACACCGATATGTTTATAGAGTTCTGACATAAAAGCTTGGCAAAAACGCATGATTTCATTGTCACTTTTTCCTTTGGGGTCAAAATTGCTTCCACCCTTTGCACCACCTATCTGAAGTCCTGTGAGTGCATTTTTAAAGATTTGTTCAAAAGCAAGAAATTTGATGATCCCCAGATTGACAGAAGGGTGAAAACGCAAACCACCTTTATATTGACCAATGGCTGAGTTAAACTGAACTCTATAGCCATAATTGGTCTGTACTCTGCCTTGGTCATCAAGCCAGCAGACACGAAAGATAATACTACGCTCAGGTACCATGATTCTTTCGAGAATATTATGGATATCGTAGCGGTTATCCTCTTCAAGAAGAGGAATAAGTGAATGGAGTACTTCATGGGTTGCCTGATAAAATTCTGTTTGACCGGGGCTGTACTCTTCTACTTTTCGTAGTACTTTATCGATATAGGACTGGACTGACATTGCATTTTCCTTGCATCATAATTTATTATTTCTTAAAAACTTGATTCTAGCACTAACTTGCTGTAAGTTTGACATTTCAGCCAAAAAGGATTATAATTACATTACTACAACATAGATGAAACGATTACTGCAATAAGGCGGTGCTTAGTTCTCTATCCGTGCACCATCTCCAATTTCATATCCAATACAAGAGGAATCATGAGCGATAACAATAAAAAAACTGCCAATGGTCACCATACCGGTAGAAAAAATAGAACACACGTACCTGTCCAAGGGTATAAAATAGAAGATCTCCAGCAAAAACCCCTAGATGAACTGGTTACTATTGCCAAAGAAGTGAGGGTAGAAAACCCCAATGAGTATCAAAGACGTGATTTGATTTTTGAAATTTTAAAATCACAGGTGAGTCAGGGTGGGTTTATTCTCTATACTGGTATTCTTGAAGTGATGAATGACGGGTATGGTTTTTTACGTTCTATTGATGGTAACTTTGCAAACTCAAGCAATGATACCTATGTCTCTGCAACACAGGTCAAGCGTTTTGCCCTAAGAAACGGAGATATTGTAACTGGTCAGGTACGCCCTCCCAAAGACCAAGAGAAGTATTATGCACTGCTTAAAATAGAAGCAATTAATTATGTGGCTCCTGAAAAGTCAAAACAGAGACCACTCTTTGATAACTTGACCCCACTTTATGCCAATGAAAAGCTCAAACTTGAGTACAATCCTATGAAGATGACAGGTCGTGTACTTGATCTTTTTACCCCTATTGGTAAAGGACAAAGAGCATTGGTCGTTGCACCACCTAGAACAGGTAAGACAGAATTGCTCAAAGAGTTGGCACATGGTATTACCTATAATAACCCAGATGCTTCTTTAATGGTACTTCTTGTAGATGAGAGACCTGAAGAGGTAACCGATATGCAACGTTCTGTAAAGGGTGAAGTCTATGCTTCTACCTTTGATTTACCTGCACAAAATCATGTAAGAACCGCAGAGATGGTCATAGAGAAAGCCAAAAGACGTGTGGAGATGGGGAAAGATGTCATTATTTTACTTGACTCTATTACCCGTTTGGCACGTGCATACAATACCGTGACACCCAGTTCTGGTAAAGTACTCTCTGGTGGGGTAGATGCCAATGCACTCCATAAACCCAAACGCTTCTTTGGTGCTGCACGGAATATTGAAGAGGGTGGTTCTTTAACGATTATTGCAACAGCACTGATTGAAACAGGAAGCCGTATGGATGAAGTGATTTTTGAAGAGTTTAAAGGTACAGGAAACTCTGAAGTAGTGCTTAGCCGTCATGTCTCTGAAAGACGTATCTATCCTGCTATTGATGTAACCAAATCGGGAACAAGAAAAGAGGAGTTACTCACTGACCCTGAAACGCTTCAGAAAGTATGGGCGCTCAGAAATGCTATGCAAAATATGGAAGAGGTGGAAGGATTGAAATTCCTCTTCTCCAAAATGATGAAAACAAAGAGCAATGAAGAGTTCCTTGCTATGATGAATGAGTAAAATGTAATGAAAATCGGTATCTTTGATTCTGGTTTAGGAGGTTTGACTGTATTGCAATCCATCTTAAAACAGCTCAAAGGTATAGATGTTTTCTATATTGCCGATACACTCCATGCCCCATACGGCAATCGCTCTCCCCAAGAAATTATCACTTTTTCCCTAGCAATAACTACCTATCTGGTGCAACATCACCATATTGATGCCCTTGTTGTCGCATGCAACACGGCAACCTCTTCTGCCATTGACCATTTGCGTCACGCTTTTCCTGAACTGATAATTGTAGGTACAGAACCTGCCATTAAACCTGCGATTGAACAGAGTCAAAGTGCAAAAGTGGGAGTGCTTGCAACACCGGCAACACTCAAAGGGGATAAGTATCAAAGTTTGGCAGACAGGCTTTCAAGTAAAAAAGAGGTAACACTCTATGAACAAGCCTGTGGTGGTTTGGTAGAACATATTGAAAAAAATACCCTTCAAAGTCCTGAAGCATTGGCATTGATTGAGGGGTGGCTTGCTCCCATGCGTCAAGCAGGGGTTGATACCATTGTACTGGGGTGTACGCACTATCCTTTAGCCAAAGAGGTGTTCTCTACTGTTATGCAAAGAGAAGTGACTTTTTTAGATTCGGGTGATGCCATTGCCAAACGTCTTGAGAGTTTAATGCAGAAGAGGGGGTATTGCAATAGAGGAGAGGTAACACTCACACTCTATGCCACAGGAGAGATAGATAGTGCAATCGTACACCATCTTCTCCCTACAATGAATAAGATAGAGAAGCTTCGCCTATAGTCCAATCGCTGTGCGTACCTTTTCCATTTTGGCATCGGCAATGGCTTTTGATTTTTTGGCACCCATGGCTAAAATATCATTGACTTCATCTTTATGGTTGAGGTAGTAGGCTCTCTTTTCTCTTGCCTCTTCCAACTCTTCCCAAATGAGTTCTTTAAGGTATTTTTTAAAGTGTCCATAGCCTTCTTTTCCACTTTGGTAGCGTACTTGTAATGCTTTTTTCTGTTCATCATCAAGAAATAAGGAAGCCAAATTATAAATATGACACCCCTCCCACTCCAGTGGTTCACCCAGTGGTGTTGAGGAGCTTACAATTTTATTACAGCGTTTTTGAAGTGGTTTTTCATCCATGAAAAGGTCAATGGCATTGCCGTAGCTTTTACTCATTTTCTGTCCGTCAATACCAGGAATAGTGGCCACCTCTTCAGAGACGATATGTTCAGGAAGGGTAAAAAGTACACCATACTCATTGTTAAATTTGGTGGCAATATCACGTGTCATCTCTACATGTTGAATTTGGTCTTTGCCTACAGGTACCTTTTCAACATCATAAAGGAGAATATCGGCTGCCATCAATACAGGGTAGGAGAAGAGTGCATGACTTGCAGGAATCCCCTTGGCTACTTTATCTTTGTAAGAGTGGGCGCGTTCAAGCAATCCCATGGGGGTAAATTTAGAGAGAATCCAGTAGAGTTCAAGCACTTCAGGTACATGGCTCTGTACCCAGAAGGTTGTTTTGTTTGGGTCGATACCGACAGAGAGGTAATCTATGGCAGCTTCGAGTGTATTGTGTCTAAGTAGTTCTGCATCAGTAGAGGTTGTAAGAGAGTGGTAGTTGGCAATAAATGTAAAAAGTTCATGCTTTTCTTGAAGTTCAACCATGGGTTTCATGGCACCAAAATAGTTTCCAATATGAAGTTTTCCAGAAGCTTGGATTCCTGTAAGTACGCGCATAATAGTATTCCTGCTGTAAATTTTTTCAAAATTATAGCAGGAAAATAGTGAGGAGTGAAAAATTTACTCTCTTTTTTTACTCTTCTTCAAAGCGTTCCCCACGCTTACGGGCGACAATATCCAAAGGGACTCCTTCAAAATCAAATTGACTGCGAATATAGTTTGAAAGATAGCGTTTATAAGAGAAGTGCAACCCGTCTGGACGGTTGGTAATAAGAGCAATTTTTGGTGGTTTTGTTTCGTATTGGGTTGCAAATTTAATTTTGACCAATGCACCGTTATAAGAGGGAACATGGTGACGTTGCATGGCTTCTCTCAGTACATCATTGAGTTTTGAAGTAGGAATTCTCTGCTTATATCTCTCATAAATCGCAGTAATCTGGTCAAGTATCTTATTGACACGCATACCTGTTTTGGCTGAGATGGTAATGAGTGGTGCATAGTGGAGAAATTTGAGTTCATCGCGAATATCATTTACCGCTTCCTCATACGTTTTCTCTCCACGTATATCCCACTTGTTAATCACAATCAAGGCACCCAGTCTAAATTTTTCAATAAGTCCTGCAATCCGTTCATCTAATTCCGTGACACCGACAGTAGCATCAATCATCAAGAGGGCAATATCTGCTTTTTCAAGCATCGCTTCTGTACGTCCGAGGGCATATTTTTCAATCCCTACAATTTTTCCTCGTCTGCGAATACCGGCAGTATCGACAAAGGTAATATGATAGTCATTGTATGTGATTTGCTCATCAATCGGGTCAATGGTTGTTCCTGCCACATCTGAAACCACTGAGCGTTCTTCTCCGAGCAGGGCATTGAGAAGAGAGCTTTTTCCTGTGTTAACCCGACCGATAATGGCAACAGAAACCTCTTTGTCTTCCTCTTCGACCGTACGGTTAATATCTTTCACAATCTCGGCAAAAGGGTCTGCCTCTGCCTCTTCAATCTGAAGTGCTTCTTTCTCTTCTTTTGGTGGAATATAGGTTTCAAGCCACGCATAGAAATCGTTAAAATAACGGTTGTGACTGACTGACATCGGAAAGGTAGCATCGGCACCAAACTCCAAAAATTCCCAGTAACGCTCCTCTTCTTTGTCATTGTCAATTTTATTGACGACAAGACAAAGAGGCTTTTTTAATTGCTGAAGTTGATAAAAGAGTGCTTTATCCTCTTCGTTTGGAATGGTTTTACCATCTACCATATAGATGATAACATCAGCCATATCGGCAGCTTTTAAAGAAAACTCTGCCACTTTGGAAAAGAGTTCAGAAGAGTAGTCAATGCCTCCTGTATCAATGACTTCAAAATCTCTGTCTCCAGAAATTGTGACGATACGTTTTTTAATATCGCGTGTGGTACCTGATACGTCTGAAGTAATGGCATCTCTTTGACGTGCCAATCGGTTGAAAAGAGAAGATTTACCTACATTGGGTCGTCCCAATATGGCTACTTTTTTTAAATGTTGTTCTTGCATAATGATTATTTCTTTCTTGATAGTTGGTCGTATTATAGCAGAAAACCAAAAAGAATGTAGGCTTATTTTGGTTTTGTATGGGGAAAAGATTCAATATAGAGACTCTGTGAAGGAAAGGCCAAACTACTTTGATTGGCTTCAACAATCTGCATAATATTGATATGTACCTCTTCTCGTATCTCTAAATATTTTGCCCAGTTTGCTGTAGAGGCAAAGGTATAGATAAAGAGGTTTAAAGAGGAGTCTCCAAAAGAGTCAAAAAAAACCATCAGTGACTCTTTTTGACTAATTCCTTCATGTGATTTCAACATCTTTTCAATATCACTTTTAATTTGAAGCAGTTGTTTGGCACTTGTACTGTAGGTGAGTCCTACATGAATTTTGATACGTCGTATGCCTCGTCTTGAAAAGTTTTCAATGGGTTGATTGGCGACAAGTTGATTGGGTACTGTGACAAGGGTTTTTTGAAAAGAGCGAATTTTGGTGGTACGCATACCGACATCTTCAACCACCCCTTCAACACCTCCCACTTTTACCCACTCTCCAATACGTATAGAACGGTCTGCAAGCAGGGCAAAAGAGCCAAATAGATTGGAGGCTGTATCTTTGGCTGCCAAGGCAAAAGCAAGTCCCCCTAATCCCAAAGATGCAAAAAGAGCAGTGACATTGACGCCCCATACTTTAAGAATGGCTCCTAAACCGATACCACCAATAAAAATTTTAAGAATAGCAAGAATAAAATTCCCCATCTCTTTGGAGAGGTCTTTATTGAATTTTCCTGTGACATCATAAAGAAGCTCACGCAGGGCTTCACTGACAGAGAGAATAGCCCAAAAGAGGGTATAGAGAATGAGAGAGTCAAGTGCTTTGACAATAAGCTCTGTCTCTTTAAATGTCAATAAAAAGAAAACATGAATAGCCACTATAATAAAAGCAAAACGGGTAGGTTCTTTCAGTGCAGAGATAACACGGTCGTCATAATAGGTTTTAGAATATTTGGCAAGCCTTTGTAGAAAAACCAGTACAATTGCGGTAAAAAATTTACGTAATCCAAGAATAATTAAAAAGAGGATAATCGCAGCAATCAGGTTGGCAAGAGGTACCCCCCAGACAATTTTTGTCAATACAGGGTAGTGGTCATATAAGGGGGAGAGTTCTGTCTGGACAGTTGCAATAATATCGGTATCGAGTAGATTAATGACATTCAACTGTTCTGTCATATTGGTTTCAGCTGTAACAGGCATACGGTTTCCTCATACATAGATTCATTTTTTAAAAACTATAATTATAGTGAAAAAAAATTCAAGCAAGACAGAAGGGTGTTTTTAGAAGGCTTACACGCTTTTATGCTACACTTCGCTTTTTAAACCATCTCAAAAAAAGTATAAAATGAAACAGATAATAAAAAATATGGATCGGGGAATTTTGTTTATGTTACTCGCTTCGCTCTCTTTTGCAGCGATGGGTGGTTTTGCAAAAGTGGTTTCTCAAGTGTTACCGCCTGTAGAGGTGACCTTTTTTAGAAATATTTTTGGTGTGGTGCTTGTAGGTCTCTCTATCTACAAAGTACCTCTCGAGCAGACCGGTGGAAAGTTTCTACTTTTAATTTTTAGGGGTTCTATCGGTTTTACGGCATTGCTTGCCTATTTTTATATTATGGCACATATTCCTTTGGGAGAGGCAGTAACGTACAATAAAACTTCTCCCATTTTTGTGGCTATTT